>CABEDJ010000262.1_pt1 | contig 9229 bp, 7 predicted proteins | sample 3422951 | NCBI WGS metagenome assembly CABEDJ01 (sample SAMEA5534329, study PRJEB31848) | metagenome | biome: tundra; feature: field; material: soil | place: USA | collected 2013-05 | depth 0.15 m | reverse complement strand
CATCTCTGCCGTCAAGTGCTGAGAACGGGGCCTTGCTCGAAGCGGCCGGCGCCCGAGGCCCAATATGAGGGCTTCAAGGCCCGGCGGCCAGCCCACGTAGTGCGGGGCAACGCGGCGACGATCGGGGCCGCTGACCGGCGAAAGAGAAACGGCTGGGACGTATCCTTGCGCATGCGGCTCGTGTGTCTTGTCACATTGCAGCGCCTGGCGGCGTCAACCGTGGTTAGCAGTTTGATGTCGCTCGTGGCCATCAGCCGGTCTGCGGTCGATGTCGATCATCTCGCATGTGTGTTCACCCGCGTCGTCATCTGCTGCCACGGTCGCTAGGTCGGCGAACGCCCACCGCTGCCAGCGAGCTCCTCGAGGCCGCCCGAGCCGCCTACCCTCGGGATAGTTCGGCACCCGAGTTTTTGACGCGCTCTACGCCGACGCCAGGTGGGTGCCGGGCCGCCGCCGCCCAGGTATGCGGCCAGTCTGTCAAAAGCGTCTCGGTGTCCTCGCGCGATAGCGCCTTTGAGAACAAGTATCCCTGACCGAACTCACAGCCGAAAGTCCGCAGGCGTTGGAGCTGCGAGGCGTCCTCGATACCCTCGGCGATCACTCGCAGTCCGAGGTTGTGAGCGAGCGCGACGGTGGAGCGCACGATCACGTCGCTGCCGCTGCTCTTCTCATTCATGGAGGCGACGAAGCTGCGGTCGATCTTCAGCGCGTCGACCGGGTAGTGGTGCAGCGCGGAGAGCGATGAGTAGCCGGTGCCGTAGTCGTCGAGGTGCAGGCCTACTCCGGTTTCGCATACCTTCGAGACCATCGCCTGCGTCCGCTCGGGGTCCTGCATCAGAGTGCTCTCGGTGATCTCGAGCAGCAGCAGGTCTGCTTTCAGGCCGGCCGTTGCGATCGCGTCGCGCACGTTTCCGGGAAGCCCGGGATCGTCTAGTTGATGGCCGGACACGTTGACGCTCATTCGCACGTCCTCGGCGACTAGGCCAACGCGCCGCCAATGTGCGAGCGTGTTCAACGCGGTACGCAGGACGTGTAGGCCGAGTGTCCCGATCAGGCCGGTATCCTCGGCGATCGGGATGAAGTCGACAGGGGCCACCTGAGGCCATTCTGGCGGCCAGCGCGCGAGCGCCTCGAGCGCGCGGATGCGCCCGCTGGTCAAGTCCACGATCGGCTGGTAGTAGACGCCCAGCAGAGACTCGTCGATAGCATGACGCAGATCGTTCTCGCGCTCGCGGCGGTCGACGATGCGACGGTGCATTCCCTTGTCGAAGACGGTGGAATGGGAAACACCGCGTCGCTTTGAGTCGTACATCGCGATATCGGCATTGCGCAGCAGCTCAGTCGCGCTGATGTCCGGCGAGCTGAGCGAGATTCCGATGCTCGCGGTCACCACCAGTTCGTGTCCGTCGATCGTGAAGACGCTGGCGATTTCCTGGTGGACCCGCTCGGCAACCGTCGTGGCGGTAGCTGGGTCGAGCACTTCGTCGAGTAGGACTGTGAACTCGTCGCCCGCGAGTCGCGCCACGGTGTCACCAGGACGCAGGACGCCGGCCAGGCGGCTGGCGAGCGCGATCAGCAGGCGGTCACCGACAGAGTGGCTAAGGCTGTCGTTGACACGCTTGAAGCTATCGATGTCGACGAACAGCGCGGCACAGCCGACGTTCGAGTCACGCACCGCGCGTCGTAGAGCCTGGTCGACGCGATCCATGAAGAGCGCCCGATTGGGAAGACCCGTGAGAGCGTCATGCAGTGCGTCGTGCTGAAGCTGGCGCTCAGCGGCGCGGCGTTCGGTGATGTCAGACAGCGAGCCCGCAAGTCGCGTCGCTTCACCGGCGGGATTGCGGATCGCCAAACCACGGACGAGCACCCATCGCCAGCCTCCTGCTGCGTGGCGCATCCGCAGCTCGATCTGCAGGTGCGGAGTCGCATCCGAGATATGCGCGGCGATCGCGGCGCGCAGCGTCCCTAGGTCGTCGTGGTGCACGAGATCGAACCATCCTGCCGGCTGCTCGTCGTTGTCGCGGCCGGTCTGTCCGAGGATCGCGTGCCAGCGGGGCGAGAAGTAGATCCGATCGCGGCGCAGGTCCCAGTCCCAGATGCCGTCGCTCGCGGCTCGCACAGCCAACGCGTAGCGCTCTTCGCTGCAGGCCAGTTCGCTCAGCGCCCGCTGGTGCGCCACGGCGTAGCGGAGCGAACGCTCGAGCGAAGTCGGGTTAAGCTCCTGCTTGACCAAAAAGTCCGTGACGCCGAGCGCGGTGGCCTCGAGATCAATTTCGTAGTCGCTCTGGCCGGTGAGCACTATGACCGGCACCGTCGGCTGGGAGGTGAACCCCGCGCGCACGAGATCGAGTCCGTTGTGCCTGCCGAGGCGGTAGTCGACCAGGTAGACATCGTGGCGCTGCTCGCGGATCGCGGCGAGCGCCCCGTCGTAATCCGAGCACCAGTCGAGCTTGTACTGCGCGCGGTCCTGCGCCGCCAGCATGTCCCGCGTGATCAGATAGTCGTCCTCGTCGTCCTCGACGAGAAGTACCCGCAGCGGCTCAGTCGTCGTCGCCATCGCCTCACGAGCCTTCAGGAAGGTCGACAATCTCGAACCAGTAGCGGGTCCAGGTCCTCATGACCTTGACCAGGCCCGCGAACGTCACCGGCTTGGTGATGAACGAGTTGACCCCGAGGTCGTAGGTGTGAAAGATGTCCGCCTCGTCGTTGGAGGTCGTCAGTACCACGACCGGGATTTGGCGCAGTGCCTCGTCGGACTTGATCTCCGCGAGCGCCTCGCGCCCATCCTTCTTGGGCATGTTGAGGTCAAGCAGGATGATCCCCGGCCGCGGCGCGTCTACTAACGGGTCCGCGTAGCACCCCGCGCGGCGCAGGTAGTCCATCAGGTCCTGGCCGTCGACGGCGAAGCGCACCTCGTTCGTCAGACTCGTGCCCTTTAGCGCGTCCTGGGTGAGCTCGCGATCGTCCTGATCGTCGTCGGCCATCAGAATCGTCATCGGCCTGCGGGGCGGGTCAAGCTGTGACATACGTTTCCTCACGGGCGACGAGCTCGCCGTTCCCTTCAGGACGGTGGGCGACGATCACTTCCTCGCTTTGGTCGATCGGGATCGTTACGGTAAAGGTCGAACCGGCTCCCGGAGCGCTCTCGGCGGTGACCGTGCCGCCGTGGCGTTCGGCGATTTTGCGGCACAGTGCCAGTCCGATCCCGGTGCCCGGATACGCGCTACGCGAATGAAGTCGCTCAAAGATCCGGAAGATGCGTCGGCTGTACTGGGGATCGAAGCCGATTCCGTTGTCGCGTACGATGATCGCGGCGATGCCGTCGGTCACCGAGGCGTCGATCGAGATCTCAGGCGTCGTGCCCGGGAGGCGGAACTTAAGTGCGTTCGAAATCAGATTCTGGAACAGCTGGCGCATCTGCAGCGAGTCAGCGGTAACCGCAGGAAGCTTCCCGAGGCGCACCACCGCCCCCGCCTGCTCGACCTCGTAGTCCAGATCCTTCAGCACCTCACGGCACACCCGCTCGAGCTCGAGTAGGGCGAACGGGCGCCCTTTGCTGGCCACGCGCGAGAACTTGAGCAGGTCCTGGATCAGCATCTGCATCCGCTCGGCGGCTGTGTTGGTCCGCTGCAAGTAGTCGCGACCCTTGTCGGTCAGGTGATTGGACTCGATCACGGTCAGCTGCTCGGTAAAGGTGCGGATCTTGCGCAGCGGCTCCTGTAGATCGTGCGAGGCGATCGCCGCGAACTGCTCGAGCTCGCCGTTGGAGCGAGCGAGCTCCGAGGCCCGCTGCGCGAGCTTCGCGTTCATCGATGCAAGCTCGTCGTTGACCACCGCGAGCCGTTCGTTGGCGCCCCCCAGCGCGTCACGCGCCTTCAGCACGCGGCGACTCAGCACCAGCGCCACGAGCGCGACAAACCCGAACGCGATGAAGATAATCCACGGCACCCACTTGCGGACGCCCGTGACCGTGGCGAACAGGGGCCCGTCAGGCGCCGTGAGCACGATCCGCCAGGTAGAGCTCGAGAGCCCGACCTGATCGTAGTAGCTGCCGTTGCTATCACCCGAGGAGCGCGACAGCGCTCTTAGCTGCACGGGAGTGTCGAAGACATGGCCGACAGCGACCGCGGGATTGGTCGAGGCTAGGACCGTGTTCCTACCGTCGATCAGGTAGTTGTGTGCTCCCGGAACACCGGGGATCTTCTGAAGCTCGCCGGTGACGAACGTACCCAGCACGCCCGGCATGAATCCCGTCACCAAAACCCGTGGTCCGGAGCGCGTGGGCAACGCCGCCGCCAGGTTGATGACGCCCGTGGCGCCGTAAGGCCGAACGTCCCCGAGCCCGTAGCGGTGTCCGCCGCTGACCAGCGCTAGCGCAGCCGAGTCGCGCAGATCGGCGCGTGCCTGCGGCGTGAATCCGCGCGAGTGCGCGATCACACGCCCTGTCTTCGCGTCGAGCAGCACGACGTAGACGTCACCCTGACGGCCCGTGTTCATCGCCCGCGCCGTCACCGTGCGGGCGCCGTAGGTTCGCGCCTCCTGCGGGATCTGCTGCTCGACCGATTGGAACAAAGAATCGATCAACGCGCCCGCCAACACGGCACGCTCGTGGACGCGGTTCATAACGTCAAGCTTGGACTTTGCCTGCGTATTTGAGAGCTCGATTGCGAACACCGCGAGCAACGCCAGCACGACGCACGCAACGGCACCCAGAGAGAGCATCGAATTGCGCCGCTTCATGTCCTGACTCCGATCTCTTGGAACGCTCGAAACCCAATCCGACAGGTCTATCGACACGAGGTGGAAAGAGCATTAGCCCGAGCCCTTAGCTAAAGGGCGGAAATCCGTCAAATGTCGTAGGGCGAAGAACGGACCCGCGCGCAGGTATGCGGCGAACCGCTCTCCCCAGGAGACGTTCGCGCGGCTGATGGGACTGCCCGACCGCCGTACCCGCAGGGCGAGAGCGAGCGGCCTCGATGACCGCGGTCCCGCCGTGACGCTAACGCGGTGACCGCGGTGGCGGCGCCTCGGCCGGAATGCAAGTCACGGTCTGACAGGCGGGGTGTGAGGTCCGTTCGGGACCGCGAGTTCGCGAGCTCGCCGACCGTCTGACGGCGGCCGTGGGAATCTCCCCGTAGGCGGCCATCGAGAGTCCCGTTGGCGGCCACCGGATCTCCCCATGAATGGCCACCGGAGCTCCTCACCGTTCTATCCTGATCGCCCGGTACTCCCGCGCGTCTTGTCATCGATGAGGCGCGTCAACGAGGCGGGCTTGAAGAACTCAGATCTGAGATCGTCGTCCAGCTCCGGCCCTAGTCGGTCGTGCGCAGCAGTCCTTTGGTGCTGCTGCCGGCGGCCGCGCCGCCCAGGCAAAGCAGCCACCTTCGGTTCGCGCGGCGGCGAGATCGCTAGCGCCGGTGCACTGGTTTCCGTCCCAGACTGGGTCAGGTCTCTGCGTCCACTGTTGACCGCCGTCGATGCTGTCGACGAGCTGGCCGGGGCCGGCGCCGTAGAAGAGACCGACCTGAGACACAACTATTACGTTCGGCGTGATCGCGATCTGCGGGTCTGGGGCGGATGCCAGCTGCGGGATTGCGAGCTGTGTCCAGGGCCCGCCGGGCGACCCTGTCCGATCGAGTACCGGACGGCACAGGTGCCGCACCGTGTGCGGGCAGGCGAGGGCCCACACGGCGCGATCGGCGACGGCGAGCTGAACAACCGGCCGGGGAAGCGGCGCGACGATCCAGGCGCCGCCGCCGTTCGAGGTCACGAGCACGTGTCCGTTGCTGCTAAGCGCCCACACGTCTCGAACAGAAGTCGCGACCACCTGTTCGCCGCCCGCTCCAGTCGCAGCAGGCGTCACCGGCAGTGTGCCACCCACGATTAGCCAATGGCGTCCGCCGTTCCGGCTGATCGCCAATCGCACCTTCTGGCTCTGCCGGGCCACCTCGACCCCGCCGGAGCGCACCTGGACGTAGCACGGGAATTCGGCGGCCGTGACCCGGAAATGCACCGCCCCCATTCGCCATCCATCAACTTCCACGCCAGGACTCAGCCGCGCTTGGCGCCCGCACGCGGCGGCTGCGGCAGACGCGGATACACGTGAGTGCTTGTGCCGCACCTGTGAGGTGGACGTGCTCGACCCGCACGCGGCCAACGCCATGCAACCGATCACAACCGACATCCACCACCGCGTCAGCGCCTCGGAGCACCGACGCTCACCAGCTCCAGTGGCGAACCTCGGCGCGAGCGGCCCGTCCAACCGCGCGAACCACTGTCACGATGCGAACCCATCAACGCATCATTGCGCGAGCCCGCCCCGATGTGACACGCCGCGTGACGTCGAGCTGGCACCCATCCGGCCTGCCCCGCAACGAGAACCCCGACAGCAACCCGCTTCGACGGACCTCCGCCCACTCGAGGGCGACCGCTCCGGTGTGGGCGAGGTGGGAATGAGCGGGACGCTCGTCGGACGGCCCCACTCGGGTCGAACGCGCACGACCTCGACGATCGGTCACGCGCGCGAAGCGGTCGACCTTCGACTGATCGCGGGCGGCATTCAGCCGATTCGGTCCGCTCCAGCGCCCCCCCCGTCTGCCCCATCTCGCAATCTTTCGAGCGCCAAGGGCGCTTGCAAACGAGCCCAAAGCCGCTAATCAGCGGAGGCTGAGGATCTCGCAAGCGTTGCGATGCAAGCACGTGAGACATGCCGGCGAGAACCCTGGGGTCCGCGCGTTGGGGGACACTCGCTGGGGGGTCCAGATGCTCGCGTTGACGATGAAGGCAGGAGCACCTGGAACCGTTAGGCGGGCTCACCGGGGGCGGTGAGCAGGGCGTCGCCGAACGCGTCGCGAAGGAGCCGGCCGGTCTGCCTGAACCGGAACTGGCCGGGCTTGTGTGCTCCCGTTCGCGCTTCGCCCAAGCGCTACTTGGTGGTCGCTTTGAAAGTCACGGTCGAGGACCCGCAGCTATGAGTGATACCAGGAGCGCTGAATCCATTGCTGTACGTGATCGACCCGGTCGCGGTCTTCGCGTTCTTGAACTTCCCTCTGATGCTACTGATGGTGTAGTCCGTCTGCTTACCGCCGGGCACGTTGCTCGTAGACGTCGTTGTCTTCAGCTTCTTGATCGAGAAGGTGCCTGCTAGCGAGACATGGATCGTGCCGAGCTTGACGACCACACCGCGACGACGGACTTATCGGGTAGTTCGGAGAGCGCGTCCTCGCATAGCTGGATGCGACGCTCCTCGCTGACGCCCCCGAGCTGTGCGGCGAGCTGGCCTGTTGGGGCGTCGGTAACTCCTGTTTTCTCCCCGAGGCTCGCCAGTATCCGGGCGTCGTCCCCCAAGAATCGCTCGGCCTTCAGAGCCCACGTCTCGTAGTCAACACCTCGGTTCTCGGCTAGCTCCACCAGCTGCAGGATTCGCATCTCGCAGCAATCCGGCGAGGCGCTGAGATGGCGGAACGTCGCGACCGCGTCACGCCACCCGGCAGCGACGGCCTCGGCGGTGCCGAGCCGCTCGAGGAGCGAACTCAGAGCCAGATTGACCGTCCTGGTCGCAGGAACTGAGTCGAGGGTCTTGCCGAGCCCGCCGATCTGCTTCTTGAAATCGGGCAACTGCGGCGCGATCACATCGGTGGCCTCCGGGCCGAGCCGCTCGATGGACCCGCTGGATGTCCGCAATGAGGGACACCCGGTTGTCACGACTCGGCGCCCCGCGACCGGCTGTCACGGAATCGCAGATGGCTTCAAGCTCACGGAGCGCAATGATCGGACCAAGAACGTCCGCAGGCGCTTGAGACCCGCGCGCCCGGAGCTGTCTCCGTAACGCATTCAGCCCAGCGCTCATCTCCGGAGACGCTGAATAGATCACCCACCGCGGCCGCATCGCACATACTTTGTAGCCGCAACGGCGGTCGCGTCGAGCTCGGCAAGGGTCTCGTCGAGCATGCGCCGGTTCAGTCCCTATTGCGCACCGGGCTGCCCGACCCGGAGCTTGATTGGGTCATCTGTCGACGGGACCCGTCGAGCTGGAGGGCCAGCTACGAGTCGAACTCGCCGAGAGCAAGTCCAACCGAGCGAACCCTGCGAGCCATTCGGTGGATTCAGGCTTAGGCACGAGCGCGCCTTCGAGGCGGGGCTCCGCGGCCCTTGATTCGTCGGTTGCGAGCTCGGCTTGGCGCTCAGCTCAGGTGGTGTGGCGGTCTGGTGGCGGCGTTGAGGCTCGTTGAGTGGTTTGGTGGCTGGTTGGGTGACGTTTTCGGGTTGGGTCTGCTGGCCGTTTTCGGCGGGGCTGCGGTTCGTTGTCGGGCGGCCGCGCGGAGCGGGTCAGGTGAGGGCGGGGAGCGCGCGGATGCGCGTGAGCGCGTCGTCGAAGTCCTGTTGCCAGGGCCAGCGGGCTGGCATCCGCAGCGTCCATTGCCGGGCGGTGCGTGTCAGTCGTCCCGGGATCGGGAACAGCCGGCGGCGGCGGGTAGCGGCGGTCGGGGTGCTGTCGTGGGGCAGTCCGATCTGGCTGGTCCACCGTCCGAGGTTGTGCGCCAGGGCGGCGATCACGGTCCAGGCGCTGTTGGTGTGAAACTGGCCGGAGGGGAAGTGCGCAAGTGCTTGGTCTTTGAGATCGCGGATCGCGAGCTCGACGACGGCGTGCTCGCGATACTCGGCCTCGACCAGGAGCAGCGGCTCGGTGCGGTTCGAGGCGAACGCGAAGTACTGCCAGTTGGGGAACAGTTCGGCCTGCTTGCCGACGAGCGGCCGCTGGAAGGAGCCGGTGTCGGCAGTCGTGACCGCGCCGATCAAGGGCACTACCTCGCTCGACGAGCAGATCGCGGTCCGCCTCGTCGAAGATCCCGATGGACCATTCAACGGCACGCTCGTCTCGTTTCTGGATGGCGAGCGGTGGCTGATCTGCGCGCGCGAGCTGGAGGACGGCACGCTGCTGCCCCTCGACGGCACACGCCGACGCGCGATGCCCAGCCTCTGACTCGAGCAGAGTGCCGCTTCCACGAACTTAGGGCACTGTCGGCGAGGGGCCGCCGCCGCCCGTGAGACGACTGCTTCCAGCCAAATGCGGCCACGAGCTCGGACCAGAGCGGCAGACCGATCACGGGGCGAGGCGATGCGTTGGTGGCCATATCGCGTCGTTGCAGTGAGCGTTCCGTTGTGCGACGCCCCCGAAGGTGGCATCCGACGGTCTCAGCGGGGGCTCTGGACCGTCCGTTCGTCGATC
>CABEDJ010000261.1_pt1 | contig 9330 bp, 10 predicted proteins | sample 3422951 | NCBI WGS metagenome assembly CABEDJ01 (sample SAMEA5534329, study PRJEB31848) | metagenome | biome: tundra; feature: field; material: soil | place: USA | collected 2013-05 | depth 0.15 m | reverse complement strand
GGGTTACGGGTAAACATCACTCATGCCACCTTATGACGACGATGACGACTGGGTCGGCGAGCCCCCGGAGGGCCGCTATTCACGAGACCGCGCCAAACCGGAGTTCTGGCGCAACCGCTGGCCGCTGGCCGGGGCCGGCATGGCGCTGGTGCTGGTCATCCTGGTGATCGCGCTCGTGGTGCGCTGAGGATCGGACCGGGCGCGCCGATGACGGATTCCATTACGAGCACGCTCGCCGAACTTGTCGGCCCGCGCCACGTCCTGCTCGACGCGGACCTGCGCGCTCCCTACGAGCGCGACTGGACCGGTCGCTGGCAGGCCGAGTGCCTGGCGGTGGTACGTCCCGGCGACGCCGGCGAGGTGGCCGCCGTGGTGCGCGCGTGCGCCGCGCAGGGCATCGGGATCGTGCCCCAGGGCGGCAACACCGGACTGGTCGGCTCCGCGACGCCCCGCGCAACAGGACCCCAGGTGGTGCTGTCGCTCACGCGCCTGAACGAGCTCGGCGAGGTGGACCCGGCGACGGCCCAGGTCTCGGCCGGGTCGGGGGTGACGCTGGCGGCGCTGCAGCAGCACGCGGGGGCGGCCGGCTGGGCGGCCGGCCTGGACCTCGCCGCGCGTGACAGCGCGACCGTCGGGGGGCTGGTGGCCTGCAACGCGGGAGGCATCCGCGCGATCCGCTACGGGACCGCCCGCGCACGCGTCGGTGGTCTGGAGGCGGTGCTCGGCGACGGCACCGTCGTGCGGCGTATGTCTGGACTGCTGAAGGACAACGCCGGTTTCGACATTCCCTCTCTGCTGATCGGCTCGGAGGGCACGCTCGGGGTGATCACCGCGGTGCGCTGGCGCCTGGTTCCGCGCTTTGACGCGCGGACCGTCGCGCTGATCCCGGTCGACTCGATCGGGGCTGCGGTGCAGATCGCTACCGCGCTCCGGCCCCGTCTGGAGTCCCTGGAGCTGTGTGAGCTGATCACCGCGGCCGGGATGGAGATCGTGCTCGATCATCTGAAGCGCAAGGCGCCGACACCGCCCGCCCCGGCGTTCGTGCTGCTGGAGTGCGCCGCGCGGACCGATCCGCTGGAGGAGCTCGCCGACGCGCTCACCGAGCTCGCAGTGGAAGACCGAGCCGTGGTCGCCGCTGACGCAGACGGGCGTGCACGCTTGCTGCGCCTGCGCGAGGCCCACACCGAGGCGATCGCTGCGGCCGGGCTGGCCCACAAGCTCGACGTGGGCGTCCCGATCTCCCGGCTGGCGGAGTTCATCGACCGCGTCGGGGACGTATCGCAGCGGGCTGCCCCCGGCTGCCGGGTGATCGTATTCGGCCATCTCGGCGACGGCAACGTCCATGTCAACGTGCTCGGCCCCGAGCCCGACGACGTCGAGGTGGAGACAGCGGTGCTGGAGCTGGCGGCCGACTGCGACGGGACGATCAGCGCCGAGCACGGCGTCGGCGTGCAGAAGTCGCGATATCTGTCGCTCGTGCGCTCCGAGGGCGAGCTGTCCGCAATGCGGGCGATCAAGCGCGCACTGGATCCCGCGGGAATCCTCAATCCCGGCGTGATCCTGGAGGCTTGATGGCCGCGAACGAGGTCACGGCCGAGGCTGCTGACGGGCCGGTCGCCGTCCAGCTCGTCCGTGCGCTCGAGCAGCTCGGGGTCCGCTTGGTGTTCGGCCTGCCCGGGGTTCATAACCTGGCGCTTTGGTCGGCGCTGCGAGATTCGCCGATCGAGCTGGTGGGCGTCCGACACGAGCAGACGGCGGCCTACGCCGCCGACGGCCAGGCGAGGGTGACCGATCAGCTCGGCGTGGCGCTGACCACGACAGGCCCCGGTGCCGCCAATGCGATCGCGGCGACAGGCGAGGCGTGGGCGTCGGGCTCGCCGGTGCTGGTGCTGGCCACCGACATCCCCTCCACGCTGCGCCGTCCGGGCGCCTACCGGGGCGTCCTGCACGAGACCCGTGACCAGGCGGCGATGTTCGCCCCGGTCGTGAAGCGCACCTTCCGCGTGTCAGACCCGGCCGGCGCCGCCGAGACCCTGCTGCGAGCCGGCGAGCACGCTCTCCGGGCCCCCGCCGGGCCTGTGTATGTGGAGATCCCGACCGATTTCCTTAGTGCGCGGGCCCCTCAGCCAGAGCTGGCACGGCGCAGTGCGGAAGGTCCAGTCGCCACCGACGGGGAGATCGCGCGCGCAGCCCAGATCCTGCAGTGTGCGGCCCGGCCGTTGCTGTGGGTGGGCGGCGGAGCGGCGCGCGCCGGCGCCGGCGAGGCGGTGCAGGCGATCGCGCAGCGGCTCGCCGCTCCGGTGATCGAGACCTTCGGCGCCCGCGGACTCGTCTCGCCCGACCACCCCTGTTGGGTGGGCTACGCACCGCATTTTTGGGAGGTCGGCGATCTCTGGGACGAGGCCGATGCCGTGCTGGCGATCGGCACCGACTTCGACGGCACCATGACCCAGAACTGGGCGATGCCACAGCCACCCGCGCTCGTCTCCATCAACGTGTCCGGAGCTGATGCGGCCGACCGGAATTACCGGTCCGACGTGGCCATCGTCGGCGACGCGCGGGAGACTGCCGGCCGGCTGTTTGACAAGCTGGCCGGCGGGCGGGATGCGCAGGCGACGCGGATCCGGCTGGCTGGGCTGCGGGCTCGGCTGGCCGAGCGGCTGGAGGCCGAGGAAGCCGAGCCCTTGGCACTGATCGCCGACCTGGAGCACAGCGTGCCGGCCGACACGGCCGTGGCGGTCGACATGTGCATCGCCGGCTACTGGGTCGGCGCGACGCGCCGCTTCACGGCGCCGCGGAGGCTGGGCTATCCGTTGGGCTGGGGAACGCTCGGGTTCGGCTTTCCCGCCAGCATCGGCATGGCGATCGCCCGGGCTGCACCGACGCTGTGCGTGTGTGGCGACGGCGGCTTCCTGTACGCGGTCGGAGAGCTGGCGGTGGTGGCCGAGCAGCGGCCGGCGCTTACGGTGCTGATCGTCGACGACGGCGGGTACGGGATGCTGCGCTATGACCAGCGACGCACCGGCCAGGAGCCATTCGGCGTGGATTTTGCCAGCCCGGACTTCGTCGCGCTGGCGCGCTCGTTCGGGGTGCCGGCCCGGCGGGTGGCGTCGCTCGGGGAGCCGCTGCGCGACGCGCTGGCGCAGGCCATCGGCGCCGGCGGGCCGACTGTGCTCGTGCTGGAGGCGGCCCTGGGCCCGCCCCCGAACACCTCGCCACGCTGGTACCGGGCCGGCGGGGCCGCACCCGGACACCCGGACCGGCGCGACGCTGCGCGCGGCGGCTCGGCCGGTCCCGATCCTGAGCCCGGTGGCGCGGCCGGCCCGGAGGGCTGAGCAGGGCGGCTCGGCCGGAAGCTGACCCGCGTGGCGTCCTCGGACCTGCAGCCACCGGCGCCGCTCAGTGCAGCAGCAATCGCAGGACGATTACCAGCAGTCCGAGCATCGCGCCGAACGCGGTCTGGATTACGAACGCGCGTCCTGACAGTTCTGCCCGGTAGCCGATCACCATCTCGATCACCAGCATCACGATCGCCGAGGTCCACACCGCGGCGGTGACGGCGGCGGCGAGTGACGCTCCGGCGGCCCACCAGATGATCAGCACGATCAGCGGGATCGCGGCGCCGATCAGGACCGCCATCTCGTGCAGCGCCGCCTCCGCAAACCCGCCGAAGCTGAAAGGTTGGCTGCGCTCGAGCCGGCGGCCGACGAACTCCGAGTAGGAATGCGCCAGCCAGTAGAGCATCAGCGTGATCGCCACCGCCAGCACCGTCCTGGCGTAGGTCTCCCGCTTCGCGCTCTCGGCGGCCAGCAGCGCCCCGACCGCGATCGTGCCGTACACGAGACGACCGGGGTTGGTGGGCATGAATTCATTTTGGAGATCGCGCCGGACGCCCGGACGGGGGTGACCGCGGTTCGGAGCGTCGGTCGGGTTGGTCCTCGCGGGCGGTGGTGCCCGCGGCGCATACGAGGCCGGTGCGTTGTCGGTCTTGCTCCGGGTGCTCGAGGCGCGGGGCGAGCGGCCGGGTGTGGTGATCGGAACGAGCGCGGGGGCGCTGAACGCCGGCTATCTGGCCGCCAATGCGCATCTGTCGGTGAGTGAGCTGATCCCTGCGGCGCTTGGGATTTGGGAGTCGATGAGCTGGGCTGAGGTGGTTCGACCGTTGATCTCGGGCGCTTCGCTCTTGCGGGTCGGCTCGTATCTTGGGGAAGCGATCGGTGTAGCCGGCGTGCGGTTGGAGTCGCTGCTTGATCCAGCTCCGCTGCGCAACACGGTGCGTGAGCGGATCGACTTCGATCAGCTCGAGCGCAACGTCAAAGCGGGTGAGCTTGAGGTGGCGGGCGTGGTCGCCACCTCGGCGCTCACGGGCCGCTCGGTCGTGTTTCATCGGGGCCTGGAGTCGCCTGTGCGCGACTCGCGGCGCGGGATCGACTACGTGGCGACCAGGATTGCTGAGGACCATGTGCTCGCCTCGGCGGCGATTCCCCTGATCTTCCCTGCGGTGCATGTGCAGCGGCCGCGGAAGGCTCGCGGCTGGTATTTCGACGGGGGCACGCGTCTGAACACTCCGATCAAGCCCGCGCTCGCGCTCGGCGCTGAGCGCGTTGTGGTGATCGCGCTCAACTCGCTGGAGCCTGGACCACCGCAGTTGGCTGGTGAGCAGCGCCCCGACGCGCTTCAAGGCGCCGGTCAGATACTGCTGGGCCTGCTCGAAGATCAGCTTGCACACGACGTGCAGACACTCGCGAGCATGAACTCGCTCATGTCTGCCCGTGGCAGCTCGAAGGCCGATCGCCAGCGTCAAGTGCCCTACATCGTCGTGTCGCCGAGGGCAAGGACCACGATCGGTGAGATTGCGCTGCGCGTGGTCCGCGAGCATTGCACTGGCCCGCTCAGCTTGGTGCGCTCTCCGGACCTCGCGCTGCTGGCCAGGCTCGTTGCCGCCGACGCCGACCCCCAACACGCCGAGCTACTCAGCTTCCTGCTCTTCGCCCCACAGTTCGCAAACGCACTGATTGAGCTCGGTCAGCAGGACGCGCGCCGCTGGCTGGACGAGCAGCACGATCTCGACGACGTGTGGCAGGTCGGTCCACTTAGCGCTTAGGGCGAGGGGGCTCGCAGGCCGGTTCAGCGATCGACCGCGGCCGGTCGCAGCGGCTTGGGGCCGCGCACGCGGCGGGCGAACACCCAGCTGCGCAGTGCGAAGTAGCGGCTGACGGTGGCAAACGCGCTCGCGGTCACCAGCACGGCCACCTCGAGCGCGCGGGAGTGATGTGGATCGACGCGGGCCAGGACGCCCAGGGCACCGTCGGTCAGCCCGAGCGCGACCACGTACACGAGCGCGCCTGCGGCCTGCTGTCGCATGAGGCCGGCCCGGCCGCGGATCCTGAAGGTGAAGTGGCGATTGGCCTGCGTGTTGGCCACGGCGGTGATCGCCAGCGCCAGCGCGTTGGCCGCGCCGGCTCCCAGCCAGCCACGCAGGGCCAGGAACAGGGCCGCATAGGCCAGCGTCGAGGCCACGCCGATGGCCAGGAAGCGGGCGACCGGTCCCTGCATGCGCAGGCGCACTACGCCACGCAGGTCGGCCAGCGCCGTGCTGACGATGTCCACACGCGAATCGGGATCGTCGGCCCAGTCGACGGCCACCTCGTGAATCCTCAGCCCCTGGCGCTGGGCGGCCATCAGCAGCTCAGTGTCGAAGAACCAGGCCTGGTCCTCCACCGTCGCCAGCAGGCGCCGTGCCGCGTCGGCGTGGATCGCCTTGAAACCGCACTGGGCGTCGGAGAACCGGGCGCCCAGCGAGATGCGCAGCAGGCGGTTGTAGGCGCGCGAGATCAGCTCGCGCCTGCGGCCGCGCATGACGCGTGAACCGGGCGCCAGGCGCGTGCCGATGGCGAGGTCGCTGTGGCCGGAGATCAGACCGGAGACCAGCGGCAGCAGCGCGCGCAGGTCGGTCGAGAGGTCGACGTCCATGTAACACAGGATTTCCGCGTCGCTGGCCGACCAGGCGCTGCGCAGCGCCCGGCCGCGGCCCTTGGCCTCCACGTGCAGGACAACGGTGTCAGACAGCTCAAAGGCCAGACCGCGGGCGATCGCCAGAGTCGCGTCGGTGCTGGCGTTGTCGGCGATCACGATCCGCCAGACATACGGCATGTTCGCGGTCAGGAAGTCATGGAGGCGGCGGATCGAGCGCTCGAGCCCGGCCTGCTCGTTGTAGACCGGGACGACGATGTCGATTCGCGGGGAGCGCGGCGCCGGAAGCTCGGCGGGCGCCGGGGGCAGCTGCAGAACGGTGGAGGTCATTGGCGTGTTCAGGCTCGGAGGGGATGACTTGCTGCATCAGCATCGACGGGCCGCTGAAGCCGGCGCTATGAAATCGCTAAGAGCGACGTGTGAACCCGTGCCCTGCCCGCACCGCCTGGGCCTCCGCGTCCCGGCGCCTGACCGGGGTTATGATCGACCGATGTCCCTATCTACAGGCACTCACCCGGTCGGGCCCGACAGCGGCAAGCTGCAGGTCCAGACCTATCGCGACGGCGTCGCGCAGAAGGTCGGACACGATCTGATCATCGACGTCGGCCAGTGGCAGGCAACCGTCGACGTAGGGCAGGACGGCAAGCCGGCGGCGATCTCGCTGGAGGCCGATCCCCGTTCGCTGCAGGTCAGTGAGGGGCGTCACGGGATCAAGCCGCTGACCGACAAGGACCGCGCCACGATCGCCAAGGACATCGACGCGAAGGTCCTGCGCGGCCAGCCGATAAAGTTCGTCTCCAGCGCGGTCGAGGTCACCGGCGAACGGCTGACGGTCAATGGAGACCTTACCCTCGGCGGAGCGACGAAGCCCGCGAGCTTCGAGATCGAACTGGCCGAGGATGGCAGCGTCGGAGGCACCCTGTCGGTGACCCAGAGCGAGTGGGGGATCAAGCCCTACCGCGGGCTGTTGGGCGCACTGAAGGTCAGGGACGCGGTCGAGATCGTGCTCGCCGCCCGGCTACCCACCGCCTGAGCCGACCCGCCGGGCGCCCGGACGGGGCAACCTTGGGCGACGGCGCCGGTCCTGAACGTCTCGTCTAATCGACCTCGACGTGGATCCGCTGTCCGGCGCGGCGCAGCGACCCGCCGCTGCGGCCAGCCCGCACCGCCAGGATCTCGGCGAGGATCGACAGCGCCGTCTCCTCCTGGGACTCGGCCCCGACGTCGAGGCCGCATGGGCCGTAGATGCGGTCCAGCTGCTGCTCGTCGGCACCGGCCTCCAGCAGCCGCGCGCGCCGCTGCTCCTGATTGCGCCGTGACCCGAGCGCCCCGATGTAGAACGCCTCTGTGGCCATTGCCGCCATCAGCGCCGGGCGATCGAACTTGTCGTCATGAGTGAGCACCACGACCGCGGTCTGATGATCGGGCGCCATCTGCGCGAACGCCTCTTCGGGCCAGGCGACGATCAGCCGTTCGGCGCTGGGAAGCCGGGCCTCGGTGGTGAACATCGGTCGCGCGTCGGCTACGACCGTGCTCCAACCGATCACCTTGGCCGCGCGGCACAGAGCCTCGGCGGTGTCCACCGCGCCGTAGACGAACAGGCGCGGGGGTGGACCGTAGACCTCGGCAAACACCCGCGTCTGGTCAAGCTCCAGCAGGCGATTGCGCCCGGCGCGCACCACCTCCTCCGCGGCCGCGGTCAGCTCGGGCGAGAGCCCGTCGCCGGTGCCGTCCTCCAGCCACAGCAGCTTCGTGCCGGCGCCCTCGCCCTCCAGTACCGTCAGCAGCACGCCCCGTCGGCCATCGGCCGTCAGCCCGGCCAGACGCTCGATCAACGGCTTCAAGAGAGCTGCTCCAGGAACACGTCGATCTCGCCACCGCACGGCAGCCCGATCTCCAGGCCCTGCTCGTCGGCGATCCCGTAGGACAGCATCTTCGGCCGGCCGCTGGCGAAGACCTCCTGCGCCTCGTGGTAGATGTCGCTCTCGACGCACCCGCCGGAAACCGATCCGGCGAGCTCGCCGCCTTCCGAGACGGCAAAGCTCGCTCCGATCGGCCTGGGGGCCGACCGCCGGGTCGCGACCACGGTGGCGACACAGACCCGCTCCCCCCGCGCGCGCCAGCGCTGGATGTCCTCCAACAGCTCCTTCATGTGGCGCCTCTCCTTTCGATCGCGGGACAGCCCCGGCGTGATCACCTATTTTCCCATCCACGGCGAGTCCGGTCGCCAGGTCCGGTCTGAGGACCCGTGAGTCAAAGGAGTCAGCTGAGCGATATGTCCGAATCGACGCAGTTTCAGGTGCGGCAGATTTCGTCTGAGTTCTACACCGAGGAGATCACCTCTACCAGCACGTCTGACCGGCCTGTCCTTCAAGAGCTTGCGCCGCGCACCGGGTTTCGCAGCGTCCCGATCCCGTCGATCTCCACCTCGACAGTATCCCCGTCACGTAGCCAGACCCTGGGCTTTCGGGCCATCCCGACGCCGGCGGGCGTGCCGGTGGCGATGATGTCGCCCGGCTCCAGTGTCATCACCCGGGTCAGGAACGCGATCGCCTCGGCGACGCCGAACACCATCAGCGAGGTGTTCGCGTCCTGCAGGGTCTTGCCGTTCACGCGGGTGCGGATCCCCAGCGCCTGCAGGTCGGGGATCTCGTCGCGCAATACGAGCGCCGGACCGCACGGCGCGAAGGTGTCGATCGCCTTACCCATCGTCCACTGACTCGACTGACCCTGGAGATCGCGGGCGCTGACGTCGTTGAAGGCCATCGCTCCGGCGACGCAATCGAGCGCCTCGTGGGGTGCGACGTCCCGGCAGCGGCGCCCGATCACGACCGCCAGCTCAGCTTCGTAGTCGATCTTGTCGCTGGCGGCCGGGAGCTCGATCTCGTCGGCGGGCCCGATCAGCGAGTTGCGGAACTTGGCGAAGAACAGCGGCACGGACGGAAGCTCCAGTCCCGCCTCCTCGGCATGATCGCGGTAGTTCAGCCCCATGCAGAGGATCTTGTCCGGATCGGTGATCGGTGGTCCGAGCCGCAGCTCGGCCAGCCCCGGCGCGTCCGCGGCGAGCTCGGACGCGGCGGCCAGAAGCGCGCCAAGGCCGGACTCATCGGCCTGGATCGCGACCCGGCTGCAGGTCCAGTCAAGCGCGCCGTCAGGAGACCCGTCCAGACCCGCGCGCTGCGCCGCCGTGGCCGTGTCGACCACCACATCGCCGAGCAGGATGCCGGCCCGCCAGGACCGGTCCGCCTCATAAGTTACGAGTCGCATTCGGGTCTCCCGTTCGTCGCCATGCAATTACTGATCGGGCCCGGGCCCGGGCCCGGGCCCGATCAGTAATTGCATGGCGACGAACGGGAG
>CABEDJ010000233.1_pt1 | contig 9511 bp, 8 predicted proteins | sample 3422951 | NCBI WGS metagenome assembly CABEDJ01 (sample SAMEA5534329, study PRJEB31848) | metagenome | biome: tundra; feature: field; material: soil | place: USA | collected 2013-05 | depth 0.15 m | reverse complement strand
GGCGCGCTCGAGCCAGATGAGTGCGCTTGCACACCCCGTCCCGGCGCGCCGGAGCCCGGTCGGTGAACGGTCTGCTCAGCAGGACCGCGACAACGAGCAACATCGCGGGTGCCAGCACCGGTATCGCGGGTGCCAGCACCGGTCCGGAACCTCGGCGAGGTGGATCGCCGCCGGCCCGGTGGAGGATTTGCGTTTCGTGGCGCTCAACACGCAGCGAGAGTAACAGTGCTCAGAGGCTTTGACAAGTAAGTCAATCGACAAACTTCCATGCGCGTGCGGCGATAGACAGAATCCTCCGGACGTCCCCCACGAACCGTCGCGAGCGGCCCCTCAACCGAGCGGAGAATGTCTGCGATCGAAATCTGATCCGCAGGCCTGGCCAGCTGAAAGCAGCCCTCGACGCCACGGTGACTGCGCACGATCCCGGCATGACGCAGCTCACCGAGAATGTTCTCCAAGAAGTTCAACGGAATGCCCTGCGCAGTCGCTATTCGCTCAGCCTTTACCGGCTTCTCGTCCGGCGCATCCGCAAGCTCGACCGCGGCCCGCATCGCGTAGTCCGCCTTAGCGGAAAGTCTCACACCAATCCTCCTAAACGCCTCGATCTTGGCTCAGCGAACATGCCCGCGCCAAACCGCGACCGCCTCCCGATCTTCGGCTAGTTCTGAACCGCGTCGGCTTTCACGGAGACGGGATAGGTGGGTTCCTCGGTCGTTGTTGTCGGTCTAGATGGTAAAGATGTGTTTATCAGCGAGCATGTTTCGTGACTACCCGTGGGATAGCCCACCCGGAGACCGTCGGGCTTAGCCGCTGCTAACGCGGCCTGAGCGGACCCGGCTGAAAGAACGCGCGTTCACGGAAGACATCGGGCCGCTGGCACGAGATCGACGCCGGCGGTCGGGACGCGACTCATGCGACCGCTCGTCGTTGAAGCAGCTGACCCAATGTGAGCGCCCAACTGGACGCGCGCTGGCTCGATGGCCTCGGCTCGGGCTGTGCTGGTACCTGGCGAGAGTGATCGGCGCCGGACCCTGCTGGACGTTGGCGTGGCGTGGCCCGTAAGCACGAACGCAACGTTAGGCGGCACCCCGGCGGCATACAGACATGCGCCTGACCGGGCACGCGGGCGATACGGCCCGGCGCTCGCTTGGCTGGGACGGATCGAGCGGGCGATCAGCCTCTCATGAGTAGAGACTACCGACCGACAGTAGTCTACTATTTCAATAGAGATACACATACTACTGATGCGCGCAGCCCCTGCGCCGCACGACAATGGCGAGGCAGATGCAACCTCACCAACGTCGCCAGGAGGTCACGATGGGTCGCACGAGGAAGGACTTTATGGTCGCCGAGCCGCCCGGTGACGTCGTGCCATCCGCTTTCCCGCGGCTGACGTCGCATTCTCTGGCCGGGGCGCTGAGCGGGTCTGCAACGGAGGTCTGGTCGGAGTCAGGCAAGCAGGAGTTGCTGACGCTTCTCTCCCGCGATCATCTCGATCACGCTTTGCCGCCGGGACTTCGCCAGCTGGCCGAGAGGTTCGCGTACCGAGCGCTTGGGTTGCTGTTTCCGCATTTCGCGGCCCGGACTCGTGCGGGGCGCGACGAGCTCGCCGGCGAGCTCGGGGCGCTGGGCGGGCTACTTGAACAAGCCCTGGCACCGCCCGACTCCATGGCGGATTGTGAGGCTGCTCGGGGCGCGGTCGTCGAGCATCTGTACTCTCGGCTTGGCTTGATTCGCGAGGCGCTGTTGCTGGATGCGCGCGCGATCTACGAGGGCGACCCGGCGGCGCAGAGCGTCGATGAGGTGATCCTCGCCTACCCAGGGTTCCTGGCGATCGCCACCTACCGGATCGCGCATGAGCTTCACGGTCGCGTCGCGCTGTTTCCGCGGCTGCTCACGGAGGTCGCGCATCGCGCGACCGGGATCGACATCCATCCCGGTGCGCGGATCGGAGCCTCGTTCGCGATCGACCACGGTACGGGCATCGTGATCGGCGAGACCGCCGTGCTTGGCGCGCGCGTCAGGCTGTATCAGGGGGTGACCCTGGGGGCTGCGCGTGTCAACAAGCGCCTGGAGAACGTGAAGCGCCACCCGACGATCGGCGATGACGTAGTGATCTATGCCAACGCCACGATCCTCGGCGGCGAGACCGTGATCGGTCGTGGTAGCCGCATCGGCGGCAATGTGTGGCTCACGCGCAGTGTGCCGCCTTACTCGGTGGTCACGCCGACTTCGCGCGTCGAGCGGCGCGGCGGTGACTCGAGCCCGTCTGATGATCTCATCGAATTCAACATCTGAACACGGCGCCGGTCCCAGCGTCCGGCGCGCAATCAAGGAGGCCAGCATGAGGTTCAACAACATCCTCGAGACGATCGGTAATACGCCTCACATTCGCATCAACCGTCTGTTCGATCCACGCGTCGAGGTGTGGATGAAAGCCGAGCGGACGAACCCCGGGGGCAGCATCAAGGATCGCATCGGCCTGTCCATGATCGAAGATGCCGAGCGCCGCGGCTTGCTTGGCCCCGACAGCCTGATCGTTGAACCGACCTCGGGCAACACCGGCGTGGGACTGGCCATCGTCGCCGCCGTCAAGGGCTATCGGCTGCTGCTGGTAATGCCCGAGTCGATGTCGATTGAGCGGCGGCGACTGTTTGCCGTGTACGGCGCCGATCTAGAGCTCACGCCTCGCGAGCTGGGTATGAAAGGCGCGATCGAACGCGCTGCCGCGATCGTGGCCCACACGCCCGGTGCGTGGATGCCGCAGCAGTTCGAGAACGAGGCCAATGTCGAGGTTCACCGGCGCGAGACAGCCACCGAGATCCTTCGTGACTTTCCCGACGGAATCGACTTCCTGATCACAGGCGTCGGGACCGGCGGTCACATCAGCGGCGTCAGCGAGGTGCTCAAGGAGCACTTCCCTCAGATGCGCACCTATGCCGTCGAACCGGAGAAATCGCCGGTCATCGGAGGTGGCGCACCGGCACCCCACCGCCTGCAGGGGATCGGCGCAGGATTCGTGCCGCACAACCTCCACCTCGACACGATCGACGGCGTAATCGGGGTAAGCGAGGAGGACGCGTTCGCATACGCCGTGCGTGCCGCTCGCGAGGAAGGCATCTTCGTCGGTCCGTCCTCCGGCGCGGCGCTCGCCGCGGTCGCCAAGCAGCTTCCCGAAATCCCGGACGGCAGCGTCGTACTGACCTTTTCCTACGACACCGGGGAGCGCTACTTCTCAGTCGAAGGGCTGTTCGACGCCGACGGACAAGCCGTCCGGGCAGCGGCTCAAGGGGCGCCGGGCGTCGCAAAGGCGGCCGTATAGGAGCAATCGATCCCACCCAAGCCGTGTCCAAAGCCGGCCCGTAACGGCGATTCGATATCCAGACAGGGCGTTCGAGTCTGGTGTGCAGTTGGTATGCAAAGACAAATAATTGGGCTTGATCGGCTGAATTGCTGACGAGTCCCGTCGGAAGGAAACACGATGGCCACGACCGCAGAGCCCCATCTGGCGCTTGGTGATGTTGCCGCGCGTCAGCTTGCAAACGCTCAGAAGACAGCACCGACGATGCTGTCGATCTCGCCTCGGTGGCTGGTTCACCTGCTGCCGTGGGTGGGGGTGGAGGCGGGTATCTACCGGCTGAACAAGGTCAAAGACGAATCGCGGGTGCTCACCGCGTGCTCGCAGCGCGAAGACGAGCGTGATCTGCCGGAGACGTTCGTCGACTACGACGAGGATCCTCGCGAGTACTACCTGAGTTCGGTGACGACGGTCGTCGACGTTCACACCCGGGTCTCGGATCTGTATAGCCACCCGTACGACCAGATCAAGGAGCAGTTGCGGCTGGCGATCGAGACGATCAAGGAGCGCCAAGAATCCGAGTTGCTGCACAACCGCGATTACGGGATCCTGACCAACATCGCATCCGCTCAGAAGATCAAGACGCTGGGTGGTCCGCCAACGCCCGATGATCTCGACGAGCTGATCACGTTGGTGTGGAAGGAACCGGCGTTCTTCCTCGCGCACCCCAAGGCGATCGCCGCGTTCGGTCGCGAGGCGACCCGACGCGGCGTCCCGCCGGCCACGGTGAGCCTGTTCGGCTCGCCCGTGGTCACGTGGCGGGGAATCCCGATCGTGCCGAGCAACAAGCTCGAGGTCAAGGGCAACAAGACCCAGATTGTGCTGATGCGCACCGGCGAGAGCCGGCAAGGAGTGGTCGGGCTCTACCAGCCGGGCTCGTCCGGCGACCAGGGACTCGGCCTGTCGGTGAAGTTCATGGGCATCAGCCGCAAGGCGATCTCGTCCTATCTGATCTCGCTGTACTGCTCGGCGGCGATCCTGGCAGATGACGCGGTCGCGGTGCTGGAAGGCGTGGAAATCAACAAGTACCACGAGTACGATCATGCCTACCAGAAGTGAGTCCAACGGCAGGGGCCCGTCCGACTCTCATCCCCACTCGCGGTCCGGGACGACATCGGGGCCCGAGGCGGTGACCAAGGGCGGACCGTTCGATCTCAGCGAGATCGAACGGGTCGCGAACGAGATGTTCAGGGCGCTGCCCGGCGCGTTACTGCCAGGGCTCGACCCAGATCAGCTCGATTCGGTGGCGCTTCCCGCGCAGGCCGATTCGTTGCGGCCGCCAGCCGGGGTGCCGCCAACGCCCAACGGTCACCTCACAAGCGGCTCGGTCGTCTCGCGCGATCTCTCGCCCGGACTCGGTGGCGTGACAGGGCTGCAACCTGAAGCGGTGGATCGCGCCGCCGCCGAGCAGTGGTCATACCTGCTGGACGTGGCGAGGCCGGAGCGGTCCGGGCCTGCTCCGCTGCCACCGTCGACGGGCGGTGGCGCGTTGGCTCTGAGCGGCGATCCGATGTCGCTCTCGGAGCTGGGGTTGGCCGGCGTGCCGATGGGGGCGCTGGAGGATCCGTTCGCCGGCTCGTACTACTTCCTCGAGGAGGCTGGCCGGCTGACCACGGCTCCCGAGGCTCCCAAGGCCATCGATGCCGTCGTGGGCCACTCGGCGGCTGGTGCCGCGGCGCGCGAGTCCGCGCACCCTGGGTTTGACGTGGATGCGTTACGCGGGGACTTTCCGGTGCTGGCGGAGCGCGTGCACGGTCGGCCGCTGGTGTGGCTGGACAACGGCGCGACGACCCAGAAGCCCGAGGCGGTGATCGAGCGGCTGGACCACTTCTACCGGCACGAGAACTCGAACATCCACCGGGGTGCGCACGAGTTGGCGGCGCGCGCGACCGATGCGTACGAAGACGCGCGGGAGCAGGCGGCACGTTTTCTGCACGTCCCCTCGAGCGACGAGGTCGTGTTCGTCCGCGGCACCACCGAGGCGATCAACCTGGTCGCCCAGGCATGGGGCCGTGCGAACGTCGGTCCCGGCGACGAGATCTTGATCACGTGGCTCGAGCATCACGCCAACATCGTTCCCTGGCAGCAGCTCTGCCAGGCAACCGGCGCTCGGCTGTGCGTCGCGCCGGTCGACCACAGCGGCCAGGTGATGCTGGACGAATACGAGCGGCTGCTGTCCGACCGCACGCGGATCGTGGCGTTTTCGCACGTCTCGAACGCGCTCGGCACGATCACTCCCGCGCGAGAGATGACCGAGCTCGCGCACCGCTACGGCGCACGCGTGCTGATCGACGGAGCACAGGCCGTATCGCACATGCCGGTCGATGTGCAGCTGCTCGACAGCGACTGGTACGCGTTCTCGGGCCACAAGGTGTTCGGCCCGACCGGGATCGGCGTGCTCCACGGAAAGCGCGACCTGTTGAACTCGATGCCTCCGTGGCAGGGCGGCGGCAACATGATCCGCGACGTCACATTCGAGCGGACGCTGTACCAGCCGGCGCCGGTCCGGTTCGAAGCCGGCACCACCAGCATCGCGGACGCAGTCGGGCTCGGCGCGGCGCTCGCCTACGTCCAGCGAATCGGGATGGAGAACATCGCCCGCCACGAGCACGAGCTGCTCATCTACGCGACGGCCGGGCTGACGGGCATACCCGGGCTGCAGCTGATCGGCACCGCCGCCGAGAAGGCCGCCGTGCTGTCGTTCCTCCTCGACGGGTTCACCCCCGAGGAGGTCGGCGAGGCGCTCGACCGCGAGGGGATCGCCGTGCGGGCCGGCCACCACTGCGCGCAGCCGATCATGCGCCGGTTCGGGCACGAGGGCACCGTTCGCGCCTCGCTGGCGTTCTACAACACCTGCGAGGACATCGACGCGCTGATCGCGGCGCTGCGCCGGATCGCCACGCGGAGCGTCGAACTGCCCAACGGCATCGGCGACGGGTTGAATGGCGCGCGCGCGTGAACAGCCATGGCGCGGGGGGCTTGCGCAGAAAGTTGCGCAAGCCCCGATCACCAGTACGCGTGGAGCAGCGCGTAGACAAATACATAGCTAGCTGCGCCGATACATATCCCCACAACCCAGATCGACGTCAGCGCGGCGGTTCAGCAGATCACAGCAGCGCTCGAGCGACTCTAATCTCGTCGTGACCTGGCTTGAGGGGCCCCGGGACCCTCGAGTCCACTCACGAGTGGTTCTAGTGTCGTCTCCTTCCTGTGTTCTCTCTTGATCTACGTTTGGGATTGTCTCGGATAAGGGCGCTCGGGGCTGGAGTCGAACCCGCATGCACGGCTTTGCAGACGGCAGCCTCACAGCTCGGTCACTGGGCGGGGTGGATCATGCGTTTCCCTGGCTCCGGCGCGGCTTCGCGACGACCGGCGCGCTACTCAACCACGAAGCACGGATAGCTCAGGGAATCTCTCCAACCGGGCGGGTGTTGCGACCACCGCGAGAAACCCAGGGAGGCTGTGCGCGACATCGCGCAACCCGCCCGGGCGTCCGCCTTCATCGACCGCCGGTCACGAGCGAGGCGCCGTGGCCGGCCAGATCCCCAATTCCGCCCGTTACCCGCGAGACGTCGGGGTGGCCGCGGCGGCGCAGGACGCTCGCGGCGAGCGCCGCGCGGCGGCCACTCGCACAGGCGACAGCCACCGAGCGCTGAGGCGGCACCATAGCGTCGCGGCCGTCGCCCAGCTCGGACAGCGGAAGGTGAAGCGATCCAACAACGTGACCGGCCCGCCACTCGTACAGGTCGCGGACATCGACCAGCTGCAACTCGCGTGTCGACAGGCGCGGCGCGAGCTCCTCGGGCGCGAGCGCGGTGGCGCCACGAACATCGAGACCTGACGCAGCCCACCCGGCAGGGTCGGCCACCGAGACACCCTCGAGGTTCCACACACCGGCGGCGTAGAGCAAGCTCGCGACCCGCATCCCGGTCTCGAGCGTCGCAGACACGATTACGATCGCCTCCTCGAGCCCCGTAGCCCAGCCGGCGCGTGTACCCACCCCTTGACCACCAGCAGGAAGGTTCACCGCCCCAGCGAGATGACCCTCATCGAACACCTCCGGGGAACGCACATCGAGAACACAGACGCCACAGGAAACGAAATGCGCCAGCCCACCCGCGTCCAGCTCGCGCACCGGACCCGGCTCGCGAGCGCCCCGCCGGTTCAGCGCCACGACACGCTCAACCCTTGGCGGTCGCGCCGGCACGCCACGCGTGAGCTCCTCAATGAAGGCATCAGCGTCCTGCAGCGACAACAACGGGTTAGTGCGCAGCTCATTGCCAATCGTCGAGAAGGTCTTCTCCGAGAGCGTTCCGCCGCCACACAACGAACCGCCGACGTGACCTGGCCACAACTGAACCCGATCGCCGAGCGCGACCAAGCGTCGCACCGTACCCCACAACGCGCGAGCGCCTTCCACAGCCTCAACCGCCAAGTCCGGACGGGCAAGCTCCCCAACCAGTACCGAGTCGCCCGACAACAGCAACGAAGGCACGTCAACGCCCTCCCGATCGCTCACCAAGTACGCAAGGTGCTCCGGACGATGCCCCGGCGCAGCTATCACACGCACCTCCAAGCCACCGACCCGCAGTACCTCTCCGTCACGAAGCCCCGTCGCACCGGGTCGCTCCGGATCGACAGGCAGATGCGACACCGCGCCAGTCGCGACCGCCAGCCTTTGGCGCCCTGACACGTGATCGGCGTGAAAATGGGTCTCCAGTACATGGCGGATCTTCGCGCCCGCCTCATCCGCGGCCTGCAAGTACTCACCGATCTCCCACTTCGGATCGACCACCGCGGCCTCGCCCCGTGCCGCGATGACGTAAGACGCACAGCCCAAGTCCTCATGCAGGATCTGGCGGAAGAACATTCTCATTACCCCCCTATTGGATTAGTGGCCGTCGGACGCGTAGAGCGCGTAGCACGACGGTTGTGGTACTGCGGCCGACTGCCGGCGAGCAGGCGGGCCGCTGAAATTCGCCGACTGGGACCGCAAAATGGGATCGTCAAGTAAATGCATTGATTTACTTGAGGATAGCCGATCCCGCGGCTTCACCGAATCGTTTCCGGGTCCTGCGGCGACCAGCCCGCGCCACCCGATCAACGCGCGGCCGGTCCGCGCCGAGGCGAGGCGAGGAGGGTCCGCTCATTGGCGAGACCAGGCATCGATGCCCACCCGTTCGAGCCCGGCGGCGAGCTGGAGGGCGAGTTGCTACCCGGCGAGGAGGAGATCCGGGAGAGCCGGCGCTCAGCTGGCCGGCGTCGAGCCCGTCGGCGCGGTGACATGGAGCCGGAGGCTGATGTCGGCGCACTCGGCGCACACCGACTCGGGCACCAGCCCAAAGCGCATCAACAGCCCGAAAAGCTTGCAGCCCAGACAGTAGCCAAAGATCGACTCGAGCCCAGCCGCAGGTAGAAACGCGATCAACACCGCATCTGCCGCCTGATTCGAGACGACAAACGCGAGGATCAGGGCTGCGGTCGACATCACCGCTCCGATCCCCTGTGCGAACCGCTTGGGCGGACCGGCGACCGGGCGCTTCTTGCCCAGCCGCGGTGCGACGACATTCTGGGCCACCCAGCCCAGCGGGGACAGCCTCGGACCCGTCAGGACCCGCGCCCAGAACCCATACGACAACGGAATCAGTAGCCAATACCAGGTCGTCAGAAGGACCACGACCACGGTCGCCAGCACGACACCCGCCACAACCCTGGCCGCCTTCTCATTGACAGGATTCGGAAAAGACAGCAGCTCCTTCACGGCTCTGAATGTAGCGCAGTACAACTAAGTCCGTTGAATTAGTTCATAAAGCCGGCCCTCTTGTCGGGCGGGATCGCCGGCTCGGCGTTCGGGCCGCGGCTGCGGGCGACGGTCGTGACGTTGACCGCGCGCAACCGGATCTCCCGCCGCGCAGCCAGCGAGCTCGCGGGGCGAGATGTTCGGTGCTCGGCTCTGCGCCGGCTGCGTGGACGCGATCTGCAAGCACGCCAGCGACGCGCTCGGCGGCCCGTGTGACCGGCTGCGGGACTGGGTTCTCCGCCAGGCCGCGCTCCACGTCGATGAGACGGGCTGGCGGACCGCCGGCGATTCGCGTGCGCTGTGGACGATGAGGACCCCAAGCGGGTCGCCGTTTGAGATCGCCGGGCACCCGC
>CABEDJ010000231.1_pt1 | contig 9531 bp, 11 predicted proteins | sample 3422951 | NCBI WGS metagenome assembly CABEDJ01 (sample SAMEA5534329, study PRJEB31848) | metagenome | biome: tundra; feature: field; material: soil | place: USA | collected 2013-05 | depth 0.15 m | reverse complement strand
CACCCTGACAACCTCGGTTGTAGGGATTGGCCAGTGCCACGGCCGGAAGTGCGCACAGCGCACGTGCTGTAAGGATGCCTAGATATGGCTTATTCATGTTTAGACACCCACTAGGTGTGTGAGCCGGTTGATCTCAGTTGGAAGCCGGGGCCAGCACCGCGCGGCACTTGATTAGAGGACGAGTCCTGTTTGTAAACGGCGTTTCTGTCGCTGTGGACGAAACGGCCCGTCAGGGCAGCGAGAGGCAAGTCTTGACCCCCGGGCACGTCCCTGCGCGAGAGGGTCCAATCAATAGCGGCCGGTAACGACCCGACGTCACAGTACTCCTCTTTCAACGATGTAACCGACCAATTTCTGGGTTCATTGGTCGCTCGTCGCCTGCGGCTCCGCGGAGGCGGCGCGCGGTTGAGCATCGTGCGCTCGAACGCCCTCGGGATGTGGACGACGGCGAACGCCGCGAGGGATGCGATCCGGTTACCTTGCCGTAGTAGTCATCGCGGGTTACGTCGGTCAGTCGAGGGCGGCGTGACTCACGATTGCTTCCCCATCAGGGAGCGCCGGGCGCCGACGCTCGCTGTCCGAGGCGGTCTAAGCGCCCCGCGCCAGAGCCGGCCGCTCGTGTCGCATTTCGACGAACTCGGGGAGCTCGCGGCGCAGGTGAGGCGGCGACTCGAAAGCCGGAATGCGGGACGTAAGCGATCTACGGCGCGATCGCGAGAACTCGCTTGACCACCGCCGGTGGGATGTCAAGCGCGGCGACGTTGTCTGCGACCTGACCGGGAGAGGTAGCGCCGAACAGCACGCTGGCGACGGCCGAATTGGCGAGCGCAAACGCGATCGCGAGCGCCGCCGGGCTCCTCCCAAGCTCGTCGGCGAGTGCCCGCAGTTGGCGGCCGCGCTCGCGGGCGGCGACGAACCGCAGGTCATCGATCTCGTTCGCCGCACGTCCCGTTCCACCGGCGTCGTACTTGCCGGTCAGCACGCCGCCGGCGATCACGAACGAGGCAACAACACCAGCACCCGACGCCCGCAACGCCGCCGTCATCTCCGGGCTCTCGACCCAATCGCGGCCCGCGAGGCTGTATGGAAGCTGGGCGGAGCAAGGCGCCGGGACGCCCTGCTCCGCGGCGGCCTTTGCCAGCTCCAAAAACGGCTCCGCCTGCCAGTTGACGATTCCCCACGCGCGCGCCTTGCCGGACGCCACCAGCTCGCCCATCGCGGCTACCAGCTCATCGACCGCAAGGCCCTCGGGCGGCGGGTTTGCGTAGATCAGATCCACGTACTCCAAGCGCATCCGTTGCAGCGACGCGTCAAGCTCCTGGGCGGCGCTCTGGCGGGGCCAGAACTCCCACCACAGCTTGTTCGCTACGACGGTAGCGGCGCGGTCCCAGCCGGCCGCGCGGAACAGCTCGCCGAACAGCACCTCGGAATAGCCGGTCGGGATCGGCGCGTGACCGGTCTCGTCGTCGTAGCGGGCGTCGTCGAGGAAGTTGCACCCGTTCTCGCGGGCGGCGCGCATCACCGCCAGGCCATCCTCCCGCCCGATCCGTTCAAACGTCCGCCACGACCCGAGCGACAGCCGCGAGACCTCAAGACCTGACGAGCCGAGCGGGCGCCTATCCATCATGACCGATCAGGGGGCGGGCTTCGGCCGGTCCGAACATGCCGGCCATTATGAATGCTCACCGTGACCCCGCCAGGCTGGAAGCACACGGCGGCCCCGGTCCGTCCAAAACTCGGTCTCTGAGCGCGCAGCGGCGGTAATCACGAGTGGCGCCGGGCTCGGCCGCCCCGACGCCGGGCGGTCGCGCTGCGCAGGCAGCGACGCCAGCACCGGACCGGGCACGGGCAAGCCCGCCTCGAACAGTCCGTCGATAAACGCCATCTTGGCCTCGCCCGAGCGAAACCCTCCTGCCACGAAGGACCTTGAACCGACCAGCACCAGCGGACGCGGCGCCCGGTCAACCGGAAACTCCGCCCACCGATCGACCGCCCAGCGAGCCCATTGCAGCTCCTCGGCCAAACGGCGGTCAAGTGCCTTCTGACCGGCATCAGCAGGTCCCAAATCTTCGGGCTTGACCTCAACGCCAACCGGTGCGGCTGCGGCCCTGAGCGCCTCGATCAGCGCGACATCCATCGGCCAGATGCCCACCTGCGCTACCCACTCGCCGCCACGGCGGCTGAAGCCGACTCGACGAACTCCGGCGATCCCACGCCGCGTAAGCCGGCTGAAGAGAACGGCAGCCATGCTGCCCGCGTCAAGCTCCGGCGGCCAGGTGCACTCCTCGTAATCGCCCACCGCACACCGCCACTCGCCGTCCGGACACACCCACGCGACCTCTCTCGCGCTGGCCGCGCCGATCAACGCGTGATCGTGGCGCGGGCAGCGCGGCACCGGCTGAGCGAAGACCTCGCCGATGTGCGCCTGGGCCTCCGCCATGAAGGTCTCGAACGAACTCGTCGATCCGAGCTCCGGCAAAGCGAGCCGGTGGCGGCCCTCCTCCCCGGTCTGGCCGTCTCAACTCGTCAGCCTCCGGCCGCCGACCCACAAACATCCGATCACGCAGCCTCAGATCGCCGAGAACGACGTCTACAAACTGCAGAACACGCTCGCGATCGGTGCCGGACACGCCCCCGATTATCCCGCCATAACCGGCCCGAAGGCAAGATGACGAGCGAGGTGGCGCAGGTGGAAGGCGCGGCCCTCCGGCGATGACTTCGACCCGGCCGTGAAGCCGAGAACACCGAGAAGGAGTCGACATCGCCTGCTCAGCCACAAGCGTACGCACGCCAAGCTCGCCCGGCCCTGACCCCTTCGGATGACGCCAAGCGACCGCGCACGACAAGCGTGTCGTCCCCGCGTTTCCGCTCACTAGTGGCCGGATAGCGCCGGTCGCGGGTCTGCTCGTAGCCAATTTAGGAGGGGTTCCCAGGCGGGCGCGGACCGGGAGCGACGGTCCGGCTCGCCGCCGCTTATGGCTACCCCTGAGGCCGGCTTCTGCCGTGCCGTCGCTGTGCTCGAAGAACCGCGCGACCCTCCTGAACAAGTCGCGTTGTTCGAGTCCAAGACTCGCCTCGCTAAGCAGGGGTTGAACGGGCGCTATCGTCGGCGGCGGCGCATGACCTGTCGTGGTGCTGCAACATTCCTGCCGCTTGCCTTGGCCTGCGTCTGTCTGGTCGGCTGCGGTAGGTCCGGAGACGCGCGGGTGGGTCGCGCTGGCGTGACGTGGATCGCAAACTGGACCGCGCGTAAGCACGTCCGCGGTGTCGTTGACTTGAGCGCGCCCCGTCAACGGGGATCTATCGCTATTGCCGCTGCAGGACGACTCCAGTTGCTGCTGCCCGACGGAAAGCTGCGGTCCTTCGCCCGTGGGTATTCGGCGCCACGGGGGCTCGAGCCGTACATCGCGCTCTCATCCGGGCAAACAGTCAAGGCTGCGCGCTGCAGGTTTGCCGAGAACAACCTTTACGCCCTCCGGCTCAGCCACGGAAACGGTGTGACGGTGATCGACACCCGAGGTAACGTTCGGCGGTTCGCCAGTCTGCCGAGTCGCGGACTCGAGAACGGGATCACCTTCGACGGCACCGGCCGCTTCGGACATCGGATCCTGGTCACGTCAACCGCCAAGGCGAAGACGACGGTGTATGCGATCGATTGCAGCGGCCACGTCGAGGTGCTGACTCGTGATGCCCCCAGGGTCGAGGGCGGGATCGCGGTGGCGCCTGCGACCTTCGGTCGATTCGCTGGCGACCTGATCGCGCCCGACGAGCTGTCGGGCAAGCTCTACGCGATCGGACCAGACGGCCGCGCAAGCCTCATCGCCGAATCCGGACTGGCTCACGGCCAGGACATCGGTGTCGAGAGCGAGGGCTTCGTGCCGGCAAAGTTCAAAGACGCGCTTGTCGCGGACCGCCGGACACGTGGTACCCGCCATCCGGGTGACGACCTCGTTCTCGGCATATCGCAAGCAACCCTCGCCGCGTCCGGCGTCCAGCCGGGCGCCCTGCTCGCCGTCACCGAGGCCGGAGCAAAGACGATCGCCGTCACCTGTACGAAGTCGTGCCGCGTCCGCTATATCGCCGAAGGCCCAAGCCTTGCCCACATCGAGGGACACGTCGTCTTCGAGGCTGCGAACGGGGCCAACGACTGAAAACCCTTGGCAGCTGGCTGGATGAGACCGTTTGGGAAGCCCCCGCCAGGTTGCAGCCGATGCGCTCGCTCTTCCTATTCGGGGCGCATAGCGCAAGTCGCGCGAGGTCCGACAAGCTCGTGCTCGTCCGCACGATCCGTGAGCTCAACGTCGATCGCGACTTGCTTTAACCCTTCGTGCCGCTTGCTCGCGTCCGGTGTGCTACGGAGATGTCGGGTCTTCGGCGATGATGGAGATGAACTTGTTGGTTGCGGCGCCGACTCCGGTGACGTCGTCGTAGCCGGTGGTCTCGCGGAGGCTGCTGTCGCGACCGAGGGTGATGAGACAGCGTGCGACTGCTGGGCGGCCGTTGTAGCAGTCGCTTTGTCGGGCGACGGCGATGGCCGGGGACGTCGGTGCGACGATGTCACGGATCGCCGCCGTGTTCCGCAGGGCGTAGAGGGTCGGGTTGGCAAAACCTATGGCGCGGCCGGCGGCCCGGGCGGCCCTCCTCCTCGTGATCAATGCGCGCGCGTAAAGCTGGCTACCGTCAGGGTACTGGTCAGGGACCCGCGGCAACGCTGTACGTCGTCGCCGAGCTGGTGATCGTGCCGTGGGAGGTGGGATAGCGGACCGTCGCCGAAGCCATGATCCGATACCCGTGCCCCAAGAAAGCACTTCTCGCGGTACTCAGCATGACCGGATTGCTCGTCGCCGGTCCTTCGGACATGCACGAGCCATTGATCGTGAACCAGACGCCTTTGCCGTTGATGCGGTTAGCGACCTGGACGCAGATCTTCAGGCTCCGCTGACCTGTGGGTTGCTCGCTGGCGCAGCTGGTATAGCCACCGTAGTTCACGACGTAGGTGCCGTTCACGATCGTGAAGTCGAGGCCGTCCTGCGAAACGAAGCAGGGCGTCCCCCGCAGCTGCGCGGTGGTCGCCGGCTCTGCCTGGTAGTTGTACGCCCGGCGAATCGAAAGTGTCGACGGGGACGACGACTTCGGCGCGCCGGTGCAACCTGCGCAGGCCGTCAGCGACGACGAGTGGCCGTTGGCCAGAGTCACGCGTGCGTAGACCAGGAGCCGGTAAATGTGGCCTGCCACGGCTTGAGTACCTGCGCTGAGCCTCAGCGGATTGATCGGCGTCGGCCCCTGGTAGCGCCCGACCAGGCTGATGTCGAACCACAGGCGGTGGCCATTGACGAACCGGAAGACCTGAGGAACCACATCGAGCGTCTTCTGGCCTACGCCACCCGCACAGCTCACCCCACCTCGGTAGGTCATGCTCCCCGCGCCGTAGCCCACGGCCAGGTTAGCCGTCACCGAGCACGGAACCCCAGGCAGCGGCTTGGTGGTTGTCCAGGCTTGGATAGCGCTGCTCGCAGACGCGCCTGCGGCGAGCAGGCACGACCCTACGCACGCCAGCATGAGAGACCGCACGAACGGCTTCATCGGCCTCCTTTCATTGCCCTTCATGAGGTCCCTGATGAAGCTTGGACTCGAGCATGCCACCGGGGTGGCGCCACGCCATCCGTTGTTTGTACGGGCGCGCTCTCGCGCCTACGGATGCATCGGCACTGCGGTCTGACGCGCCGGCAGGCGGCATTGTCGGACAAGTAGTCCAGCTGGCGGGTTTGCCGCCTTTCGTCGAGTGGATCACGCGAGCCGGTCGTGCACGCGTTCGGCTCTGGCGCAAAGCGGCCGCGCGTCGTGCTGCTCTGGCCGGTTTGGCCCCACACGTGTTTCCAGCGCGACAGCGATGAAGAGCGGACCGGCCTGGATCCAGTGATGGCGCGCCGCTGGTTGGCCGCTGTTCGGTGGTCCTTCCCCTGCTGAGACCCACCCGCGAGTTCTGCGGGCACCTTCAGGGCGACATCGCCGAAGATGCCCACGGCGTTCGGTGGTGGATCCGCAATGAGACGCCCGAGCGCCGGAATCGGACACCCTCAGCGGACGCTCGGAGCACCCGCTGGCCGATTTAGCTGCGGACAGCCTTGAGCGTCATCAGCCGGCCTCGCGGGGCTCATTCGGCGGAGCGGTAGACGAAAACCGACAGCCGAGCGGGACCGCTACTCGACTCGGATGTAGGTCAAGTCGAAGTCGGCCGTGTAATTGGTGCCGTCCTCAGCCTTTTCCCAGCGACCGACGATCCTGCTGCCGTCTTCGAGAATTCTGCCCGTGAAGCGTTGCGGGAACGGCTGGCCGTCGCGCCAGAGCTTCCAGTCGCCATTGCCGATGCTCATCGTGTAAACGCGACAAACGCCTCGGTCGTCGGAGTAGAGCTGGTAGTAGGTCCCGTTGGCTGCGTCGCAGCCAATGATCGAGATACTGTCGGGCGCCTCGGGCACGTCGATCGACGAGCGGGCGACCAGATGGGCTCCTGACTGATGCCACTCAAAGCTCGCCCGGGCCTCGCCGGGCCACGGCTCGCCGCCGGGGGCAGTCGCCATCAATCTCCACTCGCCCACCAGCGGCTCTAGTTTCTTCAATGCGTCCTCTGCAGTGGGCTGATCGATCATCCGCGCTTGCACCCTACCCCGACCTGGTCGCGCTCCTGCCCAAGCAGCTGGTCATTTCGAGTTCCCTTTGCGGCACGATCGCGTTGACGGAGCAATTCGGCTTGGCAGCAGGCCCGGCTGCTAGACCACGAGCAGACGGATCGAGCGCCCCCAGCCGTACGCAAGACGACTGTCCGCTCGAGGTGAGCGGACTGGCGTGCCGGCTGTTCCTCCAACAGGTCGCTGCTCTCGAAGCGATTCTGACGATCGTGCCCCCGTCCGCGACAGCCGGGAACACGTGCGCTCCAACCGGCACCGCGTCCAGCACGTAAGAGAAGGAGCCGATCGTCGAGAGCTGGGTATCGCGGGGCATGACCGTCGCGGCGCCAAGCGCACGAACCCACTCCTCGTCGTCGGTTCCCGCCACGGCGGTTACGCGCAGTCCGGCGGCGACCGCGAGCTGGACGGCGAAGGAGCCCACGCCGCCTGAGGCCCCGGTGATCAGGATCTGAGCTCCCCAGCATCAGCATGATCGTGACCAGCACGATCGAACCGTGCCCGCCGCTCACATCCCGCGTACTGTGCAGTCGCCCCTTCTCAGTACGCATCACGTCGATCCGCCCCCTATGCGTCCGATGGTCCAACCAAGGTTGTATCGACGTGTCCGCGTTAGGCGAATGTTTTGCGCCCTGCCTGCGGCCGTCGCGCTGGAGAAGCTTGGACGGTTAACGAAAGGGTTAGAGTGCGGGGGTGTCTTCTGCCTGGAGCTTGGCCGGTTAGCTCACGGTCAGATTGACCGGCAGCGCTCCGTAGCGCAGTTGCACCGCGCTCCGTCCCGCTCGTCAAACAGCTTGAGTCGAGCCGATTCTGACCCCCGACACATCCAGAACTCGCCAACGCACAGTGCCCTTTTGGGCTAGAGACACCGGAAGAGCCACTCCCATATACCTGGCGCTCAAGCCGAGTGTCCTGAGAGGATCTGGCAGCCGGGTCTCGACTACGAGATCGGGATCGAGAACCGGCCGCTGGAGCTGATGGTCGTCTGCGGACCGGTACCGATCTCGATCCGTCACGCACCGGGGTCGGGACAGGTCTCACTTTCATGTTCCAGCTGGTCAGCGGAGCGGTCGGCGTCGGCATCGCCACCACTGTCTTCACGAGCGTGTCTCGCCACCATGCCGGAGCGCGCGTCGGATTCGTCGCCGGCCTGCACGCGGGTCTTCGGGTGGAGGCCGCAATCGCCGTCCGTGGCGTCGCCGCGGTCTGGGGAGTCGTGCGCTCGCCAGGCTCCGCGACCGCGAAGCTGGAGCCGGCGCAGTCCACCGACTGAGCACTCGGTAGAGTCTCCGACATCGCTCCCTCGCCTGAGCATCCGTTGACGGGACGCTGCGCGTGCGGGGACGTGCGCTTCACGGTTAGCGCTCCGTTTGAGTCGGCCCGGTATTGCCACTGCCACAATTGCCAGCGCCGGACCGGCACGTCGTCGGCGGCCAATGCGCGCCTGGCTCTGGACGCGTTCGAGATCGTGCAGGGGGCCGAGCGGTTGCGCTCGTGGCAGCCCGCCGGAGGGCAGGCGAAGTGGTATTGCGTCGCCTGCGGCGGGCACATCTACAGCAGACCGGATGACGAGGACCACCTGTTCGTCCGCCTCGGTGCGCTCGATGGCGATCCCGGAATCCGTCCCGAGTACCGACAGTGGGTGAGCTCCGCCGTACCGTGGGAAGCGATTCCCGACGATGGCCTGCCGCGCTTTGACGGACCCGGCAGCCCCGAGCAACTGCCGCGCCCCTAGACGGTCGGCGCGCGAGCAGCGCGTGCCGCCGGACGGCGCACCTCTACGCGCTCGACGAACAGGCGATCCGCCAGACCGTCGCCAGGCCGCACACCGCAAACGCGGCCTCGACGCGCAGACCGAGTCCGTGCGTCCAGGCGATCGGGCGCCTCCGTCCCCGTCATGGTTACGGCAGGGATCTCAGCAGTACCTGAGAGCGCCGAGCAGCTCCAGTGCCTCGGGCTCGACCTGGTCGGCCATCGTCCGGACGTCGGGGATCAGATCCGAGTCGACGCAGAAGCCGAAGCAGAGCTGGTCCGCGAAGGAGATCACCGAAACCCTCAGCGCGTGGCGCTCGCTTATCTCGGCCAGCGAGTGCAGCTCGCGGACGGCTGCGGACATCACTGTGACCGGCTGTCGCGGGCCCGGCACGTTTGAGACGTTGAGGGCGAAGCGCCGCGGGCTGCGCTCCAGCTGGACCGCGAAGCGCTCGAGCCGCGGCGACACGTCGGACATCTTGTGCAGCAGCACTTCGCGCTGCTCGGCATCGCGAGCGGCCTTGCGTGCTTGCGTCCTGGCGTGGACGATCCGCAGGCGAGCCACCGGATCGGGCTCGCTCAGCGGCAGGCCGAGCGAGAACGACGAATCGCGGTTGGCGACCGCGTCGCCCTCGTGATGCATGCTCACCGGCACCTTGACCCGGATCGAGTCAGTCCGGCCGTGATTGCGGTGAACCCAATGACCAATGGCGCCGGCGACGATCGTCAGGACCGCGTCGTTGAGCGACGCACCGTCGATCGCCTTGGCGGCGTCGTGCAGGGCCGCGAGCGGAGTGGTCGCAAAGCCCACGCCCCGACACGCACCGATCGGGCTGTCGAATGGAGAGCGAGCGTGTGAGCGTTTGAACTCACGACGCAGGTAGCCCGCCAGGAGGCCGCGCCGGCGAGCTTCGTCCTTGGCGTGCTGGGCGATCGCCTGGGCCTGTGTCATCGTCTGCTCGGGAGCGTCGTCCCAGAGCAGCGCCCGGGAGTAGCGGATCGAGGTCGCCCCGTCGGCGAGCGCGTGGTGGATCCGCCACACCAGAGCGCACTCGTCCTGTTCGAGCTCGATAACGTCCATCTGCCAGAGCGG
>CABEDJ010000228.1_pt1 | contig 9569 bp, 4 predicted proteins | sample 3422951 | NCBI WGS metagenome assembly CABEDJ01 (sample SAMEA5534329, study PRJEB31848) | metagenome | biome: tundra; feature: field; material: soil | place: USA | collected 2013-05 | depth 0.15 m | reverse complement strand
ACGCGGCGCATGAACGCGTAGAGCCCGCCGTCCCATCCCGGCCGAGCGCCCTTTCGCTTGGCCGCGTCGGGCGGGATGATCACCTGCATCTCGCGGTCAACGACCGCCTCCATCTGCACCTGATGCCAATAACCCGCGTCCGCGACAACAATTCCCGGTGACTCAGCGACCCCCGCCGCCTCGAGCTCTCGTTGCGCGGCGCTGACCATCGGTTGCAGGTGACCGAAGTCCGGCGAGTCGGCGTTGACCTCCGCGGCGATCACGATCTGATCCTCGGTCACGACCGCCTGGGCGTTATAGCCCTGCACGTACCCGCGAAACGCCTTCACGTTCCGCGAGTCTGGGTCGGTCACGTTGATCTTCCCCACCGGCGTCTCGGGCACCACGTAGGGCTTGGCCGGAGTGTTGAGCTTGCGTCCGTTGCTCATCACCCCCCGCGCCCGCCACGCCTCATACGCCGTATTCGCTTGGGATTCGGTCCACAACTCCTCCTCCAGCCGGCGCTTTGACTCCTTCAGGCGCTCCGGACGCGACTGCGGAATCGGCCTGGCTTCCTGCTCGCGCTGCGCGTCAAGGCGGCGCTTGGCTTCGCGAAACCACGCCCGACGGCCATGCTCGGTCGTGAGCTGTTCAGGCAGCTCGTCACCGCGCTTATCCCCATAGAGCTCGTCCTCGGCCGCGTCGACCGCCGCGGCCTCCTCGAGAATCTCCTTCGCGATCTGCTCATAGTCACGATTCGCGTGAGTCGACGCGTTCGCGTGGACCTTGGTCCCATCGATCGCGATCACCCCGACCTTCACCAGACCCGCTTCCCGGCACAACGACAACACGTCACCAAACAAGCCCGCCAGCGCCGTCTGATGCCGGCAGCGAAACTCCGCGATCGTTGAATGATCCGGCCTCAGATTCGCCGCCAAGATCCGATACGCGACGTTCTCACCGCACTCGCGCTCGATCGCCCGCGACGAACGATTCCCACGCGCATACGCGAACAACAACACCGCCACCATCATCGCCGGGTCATACGCCGCGCGGCCGTGACCATCCGCGCGATACGCCCCATAGAAAGCCGACAAGTCCATCTCCGCCACCGCCGCTAGGACCGTCCACGCCAAATGATCCTGCGCCACCCAATCACGCAACGACGGCGCCATCAAAAACGCCTGATCGCGATCCACAGCAATGAAGTTCTGAGGCATGCAGGCATTCTCTTAAATTAACCCGCCCGGACGACAAACCACCCCTTTACCCGACAGCCACGTTCCAAACCAGGAGTGTCCGCCCAGTCGGTCGGGCCGATCGAGACCGATGCTCCTAGCCCAAACGAGCACTCTGGCTCTCCGCTGGCGGAGCGTTGCAATGCACCAGCACCTACAGAAGCTCGGTTTTTGAGGCCGGCGAGCGTCCCTGTAAACCGAGGCAGTTTGGCACCAGCCTCCTAGCTAGACGAGGTCTTCGACCATTGCCACGCACGGTTCGGAACGGCCCGCCGGCGCGCGATCACTGCACGAACGGGTCGCGGATCCGGGCAAACCACTGAGCAGGTTTGCGCCTCCGCCGGGATGGCGCCGGCTGCCTGAGTGCGCAAGATGTCGACATGGGAGCATCTGCGCGCTGCGCTGGCCGCCATCCGCGCGGCCAGCGCACGAGCCGAGCGATCAATCCAACCGGAGATGACCTGATGGCTACGACGACCGTCACCAAGTGGATCTACGACTTCGGGGAGGGGTCGCGCGACATGCGCGAACTGCTCGGCGGCAAGGGATCGGGCATCGCGGAGATGACGCGTGTCCTCGGGGCCGATCTCGTGCCAGCCGGGTTCACGATCACCACCGAGGCGTGCGTGGAGTACATGCGCGCCGGGCGAACGCCAGAGGGCCTGGCCGAGGCCGTGGATAAGGCGCTGATGCGCCTGGAGGCGCACGCCGGCAAGCGCCTCGGAGACCCCCACGACCCGCTGCTGGTCTCCGTGCGCAGCGGCGCGCGCGACTCGATGCCCGGAATGATGGACACGGTGCTGAACCTGGGCCTGAGCGATGCCTCCGTGGAGGGACTCGCCGCGCGCACCGCCAACCCGCGTTTCGCCTGGGACTCCTACCGGCGGCTCGTGCAGATGTTCGGCGACGTCGTGTGCGGGGTGCCCGGAGCGCGCTTCCAGGACGAGATCGCGAGGATCAAGCGCGAGCACGACGTCACGCTCGACACTCAGCTCGACGCCGACGCACTGCATGTGCTGACGATCCGCTTCCAGGCTCTCTACGACTTCCCGCAGGATCCGCGCGTGCAGCTCGAGGCCGCCATCCGCGCCGTCTTCGACTCGTGGATGGGAGAGCGCGCGGTGGCCTACCGGCGGATCAACAGCATTCCCGACGATTGGGGCACGGCGGTCAACGTTCAGCAGATGGTCTACGGCAACAAGGGAGCGGGGTCGGGCTCCGGCGTCGCCTTCTCCCGCGACGAGGTCACCGGCGCCCCCGAGCTGAGCGGCGACTTCCTGACCCACGCCCAGGGCGAGGACGTGGTCTCGGGCGTGCGGACGCCGCGCGACATCTCCGAGCTCGCCGACTGGATGCCAGAGATCCACACGCAGCTGCGCGAGATCCTCCGCACGCTCGAGCGTCACTACAAGGACATGCAGGACACCGAGTTCACGGTGGAGGAGGGCCGGCTGTACATGCTGCAGACGCGCAACGCCAAGCGTCCGGCTCAGGCCGCCGTGCGCTTCGCCGTCGACGCGGTCCAGGAGGGGCTGCTGACCCCGGCGGAGGCGATCAACACAATCGAGGCTCGCTCGCTCCACGCGCTCCTGCACCCGACCTTCGACCCCGCCGCGAGCTACGAAGTCATTGCGCGCGGCGTGGCCGCCTCGCCGGGAGCGGCCAAGGGCGCCATCGTCTTCACGGCACCGGACGCGGTGACCGCTGGCGACGATGGTCGCGACGTCATCCTCGTCCGCCCATTCACCGAAGCCGACGACGTCGCCGGCTTTAACGCCGCCAAGGGCATCCTTACGTCCGAGGGCGGCAAGGCCTCGCATGCCGCGCTGGTGGCGCGGGGAATGGGCCGCCCCGCGGTCACCGGCGCGGCCGACCTCGACATCGACCTCCATGCCCGCGAAATACACGTCGACGGCCGCGTCCTGCGCGAGGGCGACCTGATCGCGATCGACGGGACGAGCGGCATGATCACGCTCGACGACGTCCCGCTCGTCACGCCGCAGGTCGACCCTCGCTTCGACACGGTGCTCGGCTGGTGCGACGAGCTGCGCACCATCGGCGTGCGCGCCAACGCGGACACTCCGGAGGACGCGCGCCGCGCGCGCGCGTTCGGCGCCGAGGGAATCGGGCTGTGCCGGACCGAGCACATGTTCATGGCCGCCGACCGCCAGCCGAAGATGCAGGCCATGATCATGGCCGACGACGAGGCCGGGCGCCGCGTTGCGCTGGACCAGCTGCTGCCGCTGCAGCAGGAGGACTTCGAGGGCATGTTCGAGGCGATGGAGAGCCTGCCGGTCACGATCCGGCTGCTCGACCCGCCGCTGCACGAGTTCATGCCCGACCGCTTCGAGCTGGTGGAGCGCATCACGATCGCGCGGCTCAGCAACGACCCCAAGCTGGGAGAGCTCGAGCACACGCTCGAGCGTATGCGCGGGCTCGAGGAGGGCAACCCGATGCTGGGGACCCGGGGCGTGCGGCTGGGGCTCGTGCACCCGGAGATCTACGAGATGCAGGTGCGGGCGATCTTCCGCGCCGCGCGCGCGGTCCGCGAGCGCACAGGCCATGCGCCGCGCGTCGAGATCATGATCCCGCTGGTGGCCTACGCCCGCGAGCTTGAGCTGGCCCGCGACCTTGTGCTGCGCGTGGGCATCGAGGAGGGCGCCGCGGTCGGTCGCGACTTCGGCGTCGGCACGATGATCGAGCTACCGCGCGCCTGTTTCGTGGCGGGCGAGATCGCACAGTACGCGGAGTTCTTCTCGTTCGGGACCAACGACCTCACACAGACCGGCCTGGGGTTCTCGCGCGACGACATCGAGGCGCGGATCGTCCCGCACTACGTCGACAGCGGGATTGTCCAGCGATCTCCATTCGCGACGATCGATGAGCAGGGCGTCGGCGAGCTCGTGCGGATCGCCGTCGAGCGCGGTCGCGCGGCGCGGCCCGGGCTGGAGGTCGGCATCTGCGGCGAGCACGGCGGCGACACGGCCTCGATCCGCTTCTTCCACTCCGCCGGGCTGGACTACGTCAGCTGCTCGCCGTTCCGCCTGCCGATCGCCCGCGTCGCGGCGGCGCAGGCGGCATCGGCGACCTGAGGCTTAATCCGCCGGCGCGGGGTGAAGACCCGCGGGCACCCGCGCCAGGCGTCCCTCGAGGAGAGCCTCGCGGTCCACGTCGTCGAGTGTCGTCACGACGAGGTCGGGGGCGGCCTGAGCGAGGAGTTGCGCGTCGCCGGCTCGGGCGACGCCCAGCGTCGCCATCCCGCCGGCCTTGGCGGCCGTGACCCCGGAGACGGCGTCCTCGACCACAAAGCACGCCTGCGCGGGGACGCCGAGCTCGCGGGCCGCGGTGAGGAAGATCTCCGGATGGGGCTTGCCCTGCCGGAAGGACCGACCGGAGATGTCGGCGTCGAGAACGGCGAGCAGCGTCTGCCCCGGTGCGATGAAGTCGTAGTCGAGGCCGTGCTCCGCGGCGAACGTGTCGAGCCGGACCCCGCTCAGCAGAAGTCCGGCGTTCTTCGACGACGACGCGGCGGCCACGGGGATCCCGGCGCCCCGCACGGCGAGGAGGAATCGCAGCGCGTCCGGGAAGGCGGTGAACTGACCGGCCTCGATCAGCGCGATGACCGCTCGCTGCTTGCGCTCGGCGTACTCGTCGACGAGCTTCTCCGCGTTGGGCAGCCCGAAGTACTCGAGCGCGGCCCGCGCACCACTCATCCGCGGCTTGCCCGCCACGATCTCCTGGTAGACCTGCGAAGTGAACCGTTCGGGTGCCCAGGTCGTCTTGGCGCGGATTTCGCGCCAGCGCGTCTCCATCAGCTCGCGCAGCGTCTCGCGCCAGGCCTGCTCGTGCGGCGAGTCGACGAGCACGCCGTCGACATCGAAGATTGCGCCGGCGAAGCCCGGCCGCGCGGCGCCCGCGCTGCGCTTGCGGCGGCCATCGCGCGAGGTCGCCGGAACGTCGATCGTGAACGTGGTGCTCTCGCCGCCGCGCAGCTCACGGACGACGTCGCCAACCGCGACCCGGATCGGGCCGCTGTAGCCGTCGGCGAGGGCGGCAACGGTCAGCTCCGATCCGCGCAATGAGACGTTGATCGGTGTGTGGCGCACCTGCATCGACAGCGACAGCCCGTCCAGTCGATTGGCGAGTGTCGGGTTGAAATAGACGACGCCGTCGCGGATCCGGGTCCCGAGGTAAGCCCGCTGGACGAGGTCCAGAGTGCCGCCCATCACCCCCAGGTGGATGCCCTCCCTGGTGGTGCCGCCCTGGACGTCGCCGATGTCGCTCTCCAGTGCGGCGAGGAATCGCCGCCACGAGTTCTCCGGGTCGATCCCGGCTAGGACGCCGGCGTGGGTGATGAAGCTGAGCGTCGACCCGTGCGAGGTGCGCCGGTCGTAGTAGTCGATCGTCCTGCGGGCCGTGTCGTCGGTGTACTCGTAGCCGAGCCGCTCGAACAGCAGGCGAAGCTCGTCCGGGGAGAACATGAAGAAGAGCATCAGCGTGTCCGCTTGCTTGGCTAGCTTGTAGCGGTCCGGATCGTCGCCCTCAGCCCGCAGGATCCGGTCAAGGCGCTGGATGTTGCCGTGCCTTGAGCGGTAGTCGTCCCAGTCGAGCTCCTGGAGGTCCTCGTAGCCCTCGAACTGGCTGATGATGCCCTCGTGGAATGGGACGAACATCTTGCGGCTGATCTCCTCCCAGGTGCGGACCTCGTCGTCCGTCAGCCCCATCCGTGCGCGCAGCACGTTGCGGCGGCTTGTGGGGAGGAGCTCGAGGACGGCCTGGGCGGTCTCGCAGATCCAGGCCACCATCACGTTGGTGTACGCGTTGTTGCGCAGCCCACCCTCGGTCGCGCCCGGATACTTCTCGTGGAACTCGTCGGGGCCCATCACCCCATGGATCTCCCACCGGTCGCGGTCCGCGTTGAAGTGTGCGACCGAGGACCAGAAACGCGCGATCTCGAGCATCATCTCCGCGCCGTGGTCGCGCAGGAAGTCGAGGTCGTGGGTGATCTGGTAGTAGTGCCAGACGTTGTAGAAGATCGCCGCGCCCACATGCCGCTGGTTGTGGCTGAAGTCCCGGTCCCACCTCCCTGACAGCGGGTTGAGGTGGATGACCTGGGTCTCCTCCTCGCCATCGCTGCCGCTCTGCCAGGGATACATCGCTCCCCGAAAGCCCGCGGCCTTGGCGGCCGCGCGGGCCTCGCCGATGCGCCGGTAGCGGTACATCAGCAGCCCCCGAGTGATCTCGGGCAGCCGGTAGTTCAGGAACGGGTAGACGTAGAGCTCGTCCCAGAACACATGCCCGCGATACGCCTCGCCGTTGAGGCCGCGGGCCGGTACGCCGGCGTCGTGGTGGGATGTGAGCCGCGAGCACGTCTGCAACAGATGCGAGATGTGCAGGCGAAGCAGGAACTGCACCCGCGGCTCTCCGGGGAGTCGCACGTCACACACCTCCCACAGCTCTTCCCACGCGTGCGCATGGCCCTCGAACGCCTCCGCGTAGGTCGGGTAGCGAACGGCGCTCTTGCCCGCATTGACCAGCGGCTCGTTGATCGCTCGATCGCGCGAGGTGTAGAGCGCGGCCATCTTCTCGACGCGGACCGGCGCGCCCTGCTGCAAATCGAACTCCAGGATCTGGTGGACGTAGTCCTCCATCTGGTGGGTGACGCGTGCGACGTCGATCTCCTCCTCGTCGCGGTAGACGCGCGTTCGCGCGGCTACCGCGACCTCGATCCTCGACTGTCGCGTGCGCGTCTTCAGCGCGATCACGTCGCGGGCATAGATGCGGGGTCCCAGGGGATCGTGGTGGCGGCCCTCGAGCTGCCGGTAGCGGGCCACGCCCCGGTTGACGACCCGCCCGTCGAGCGTCGAGAGCACCTCGACTCGCCCCGCCCAGTTCTCGGCCACGAGCTCCCAGGCGACCGCAGCCAGGTGCATCCTGCCCATGCTCACGAACCGCCGGCTGACCAGGGTCGTCTCGCGCCCGGCTCGATCCCGGAAGCGCAGCTCGCGGGTGAGCAACGCGTGACGGACGTCGTAGGCGTGGCGGTAGGACAACAGCTCCACGTTGGCGAGCCGGATCGGCTCTTCGCCCTCGATGCGAAGCCGAAGAGAGGAGCAGCTGGGCAGGTTGACGCGGTCCTCGTTGGGAACCGGATGGCCGCCCAGGATCGTCGTCTGCCGGTTGTACACACTGTGGGCGTACGTGCCGGGGTAATGCACGTCATCGGCCTCCTCCCACTCCGCGGCACCACGAATACAGAAGTAGCCGTTGCCCGTCGAGGTCAACGCCTCCCGCAGTCCCTCCTCGCTCGGATCGAAGCCGTCGTAGACGAGCATGAACTCATTCGCCGTTTGTCTCTCATCGCCACCCATGATGCTCAGCGGGCCAGCCGGTACAGGAACCGCTCCACCTCCTGCGTGTCCCCGAGGACGAAGTCTGCGGCGGTGCGCCGCCCTGCGACCTCCGGATCAGCCGGATCTGCCACGAGGATGCCTCTCCCGGAAAGCGCCCGGAACGCGTCCTCGTCGGTGATGTCGTCGCCGATGTAGAGCGGCAGCGCGCCCTCTCGATCGAGTCCGAGCGCCTCGAGCAGGTACAGCACCGCCCTGCCCTTGTCCCAGTCGAGCTTGGGCTGGATCTCGTACACCATCTTGCCCGGCGTCATTCGCCGAGCGTTCGGATGGGCGGCCAGCACCGCATCGACGATCGCCTTTATCCGCGGCCATTCACGCTCGTCGACGAGCCGATAGTGGACGGCGACGGAGCTCTTCTTCGGCTCGACGAGAGCGCCCTTCACCGCGGCGACCCGGTCAGACACCATGCCGGTCACCTCCTCGAGCAGCCCCGCGTAGCTCTTGCCCTCCTCGCGCTCGATCGCTCCCCCCGCTGGGCTCCAGATGTCGAACCCGTGGCTGCCGGCGACCACCAGGTCGTCTACGCCCATCAGTTGCTGAACGACGGCGCGATCGCGACCGCTCACGACGCACACGGAGCAGCGGCGGGCCAGCCCACGCACCACTTCGCGCATGCTCTCGGAGATAACCGCGTCCCCCGGTCGATCGACAATCGGGGTAAGCGTGCCGTCGTAGTCGAGAAACACCGCGACGCGTTTGTCGGCCATCCGCTCGGCGACCGTCCCCGCGTCATCAAGGGCATTCGGCAGCCCGCTGATGTCGGATCCGTCGATGCTCACGGTGGCCCCCTCTGCGCAGCTCGTACAGGGGCGGCCGAGGCAGACGCGGCGTCCTCGCCGTCCAGCCGCGGCGGCGGGCCTGGCACCGGCCGCCGCGCAACGGCCATGACCCAGCCCGGCTCTCGGCGCCGCTCGCAGACGCGGTAGACGTCGGGCGCCGCGCCGTCCACGCCGCCGCGCTCCTCGGCGCTGAAGAGCAGCTGCACACCTAGCGCCTCGGAGCACATTCGCCGCACGGGCGCCTCGGGGCCCTCGTCGTGCTCGTCAAGCTCTGGCAGCGGCCTGTTGGGAAGCTCGCGGCGCGCGCGGTCTCCGATCGACTCAGGCGTGAACTGCGGACGTTCGAAGTCCAGCCCAGCGCGGACAATCAACGCGCTCATAGCAGCACTCTCTCTCTCTGGTAAGGCTCACCTTACGCCCCGCGGACAGGCCCGTCCATCGGCTGTCTGCCGCGACTCCGTTGCGGGGTCTACGAGATCTCCGGCCCCGGTCAGCACAAACTCGGGCGCGTGCGCGGGCACGATCGACGCAGCTCGCACGCGACCATCGAGCACAACGTGTCGTTAGCTCGGTTCGGATGGCCGAGCAAGCGCAGGTCGGGGCGGCGAGAAGTTTCGTTCGGAAAACCGGGGTAGGGACCAGGGACCACGCTGGGCGCGGTCACGTGGAGCGGCGACGTCCGGCTGGACCGGTATTGGTGTTGGGATGAAGCAGGACCTCGCCGCGATCGCGATTCGCACCGAGCGACACGCTTCCGTGCCGCGGTACCGCGCCGAGGATCTGGTCTACGAGGCGTGGGAGGCCACCGGGCCGCGACGCGCTGTGCTCGCGCGCAAGGCGCTCGCGCTGTGGCCTGACTGCGCGGACGGCTACGTGCTGCTCGCGCAGGCAGCGTCGAGCCTTGAGGAGGCGCGCGAGCTGCTTGAGCGCGGTGTCGCCGCCGGCGAGCGCGCGGTGGGTCGGCGCGTGTTTGTCGAGGACGCCGGTCAGAGCACCGCCTGCATCCGCTGCTGCCATTCCGTCCGCTGCTGCGACAGCGTGTGCCGGCAGCGGACCCGGGCGCGGAGATCGAGCAGATGCGCGGGCGGGATCCACGACTCCGGCAGCCGGCCGATCAACAACAGCTCGCGCAGATGCCGGGCATCGGCCCAGTCGGTCTT
>CABEDJ010000218.1_pt1 | contig 9641 bp, 8 predicted proteins | sample 3422951 | NCBI WGS metagenome assembly CABEDJ01 (sample SAMEA5534329, study PRJEB31848) | metagenome | biome: tundra; feature: field; material: soil | place: USA | collected 2013-05 | depth 0.15 m | reverse complement strand
GCGGGAACAGGAGGCTGTAGCCCGCGGTGTTGTGGCCCGAGTACCAGTAGTTGTTCCAGAACCCGAAGCCCTCCACCGAGAACAGGTGCGCGCGGAACAGGTGCGCGGGAAGATCGAGGCTGGGGGGCGAGACCAGCGTGTAGGCCAGTCCGAGCGCTCCCGCCAGCAGCGTGGGCGCCAGGCGTCGCCAGAGCGGACCCTCGGCGCGGCGACTGGCGGGCCTGTGCAGGACTCCGGGCCGCGGCGCCAGCGTGCCCGGTCGGCTCACCGCGGCTCCGCGCCCACGAAGCCGGCGATCTGCGCGATCACCGCGGGCTGGTCCAGCCAGGGCCAGTGTCCGGCGTCCTCGATCCGCGCGACCGTGGCATTCGGCAGCCGCGCGCCGTAAGCGTCGGCGAAGCGCACGTCCAGCCATGGATCGCGCTCGCCCCAGACCACCAGCGCCGGGCAGTGCAGCTCGTCGAGCTCGGCGCCTGCCTCGGCCAGGCCGGGCGCGTCGATCCCGCGGTACAGGCGCAGAATCGCCCGTTGGGTTCCCTGGTCAAACTGCTCCCACACGGCGGCAACGCGCGCATCTGACCATGCCTCCGGGCGCGCGCAGGCCGATCGCAGGATGCGCGCCAGCATCCACTGGGTGATCGAGCCCATCACGAGCTCGCCGATCAGCGGCCGGCGCCAGGTCCGCGCGAGCTTGAACCAGCGAAAGGAATCCAGCAGCGGGATCGCGTCGCACAGGACCAGCCGCTCGATCCTCTCGGGGTGGCGCTGGGCGTAGACGAGGCCGACCGCGGCGCCCCAGCCGTGCCCGACCAGGCAGAAGCGGTGCAGATCCAGCTCGGGCAGCAGCTGCTCGAGGAACTCGACCAGCCCGGTCAGCGTGAAGTCGAGATGGCCGCCCTTGGCCGAGCGGCCGAAGCCGAGCAGGTCAGGGGCGATACCGCCTGCGATCTCCAGAAAGCCCAGCCAGTCATCGGAGCTGGTCAGGGCGTCGTGCAGGTAGAGCACGGGGACGCCGCTGGTCGGGGCCTCGCGGTAGAAGACGGGAACTCCGGCGACAACAATCGTGTGCTCGTCGACGCTAATCGGTTGCCACCCGCCCGCAGGATAACGTCTGGCTCGATGAGCGCGAGCGGACCAGCCGAGGGCGCGCGCGCGGGGCGGATCCTGTGCCTGGGAGAGGCGCTCGTAGATCTGATCTGCGAGCGGCCGATCGAGACGCTGACCGACGCCGACCGGTTCGTGCCCCACTTCGGCGGCGCCGTGGCCAACGTCGCGGTTGTCGCCGCCCGTGCCGGCGCCCGGGTGGCGCTGGCCGGCGGCGCCGGCGACGACGCGTGGGGAGCGTGGCTGCGCGAGCGCCTGCGGCGCGAGGGAGTGCACGACGGGCTGTTCGAGCTGATCCCGGGCTCGCACACGTTGCTGGCGCTGGTCCGCGTGTCCGCCGGCGGCGCGCCGAGCTATGAGATCTACGGCGACGCGACCGAGACGATCGTCCACGCGCTGGGGCAGCGCGTGGAGCCGGCGGTGGACGAGGCGGCGGCGCTGTTCATCAGCACCAACACGCTGGTGGGCGCCGGCGAGCGAGCGGTGACGATGCGGGCCCGCGAGCTGGCGCTGCAGGCCGAGCGCCCCGTGATCTTCGACGCCAACCTGCGCCTGCACCGCTGGTCCTCTCGCGCCGACGCCGCCGCCAGTGCCAACGCCTGCGTGCCGGGCGCGCTGCTGGTCCGCGCCAACCACGCCGGGGCCGAGCTGATGACCGGCGAGCGTGACCCCGAGCGCGCCGCCACGGCGCTGCTGAAGGCCGGTGCGCGGATGGTCGTCCTGACGCTCGGGCCCGACGGCGCGATCCTGCGCGGCGCGCGCCGGGCCGACGCGCCGGCCGCCGGGGACGCCGTGCTCAGCAGCGTGGGCGCCGGCGACGTGCTGACCGGGACGTTGCTGGCCCGCCTGGCGCTCAGTGGCTTCTACCCGTCGGCCGTCGCCGTCGCGCTGCGCGAAGCGGTGGCCGCGGCCGCGAGCGCCTGCGAGCGATGGGGGGCGCTTGACTGATTCTGACGCGCCACGGCCGCGCCCACGGCCGCGCGCGCGGCGTGTGCGGGCGATCCGTGACCGGCTCCGGCTCCTGTACGGGATCCCCAGCGCCAGGGCGCACGGGCAGCCGATCGCCGAGCTGGTGCTGACCGTGTTGTCGCAGTCGACCAACGATCGCAATCGTGACGTGGCCTACCTGGCGCTGCGCGAGCGCTTTGACACCTGGGAGGCGGTCTGCGACGCGCCCGTCGACGAGCTGGAGGAGGCGATCCGCCCCGGCGGCATCTCCAAGGTCAAATCGGCGCGGATCAAGTCGATCCTGCAGGCGATCAGCGAGACCGCGCCGGCGCCGACCACGCGCGCTGCCGGGCGCCGGGCCGACGATGGGAAGCAGACAGGGGACGGCCAGCTGTCGCTGGCCTGGCTGGCGGAGCTGACCGTGCCCGCGGCGCAGGCGTATCTGTGCTCCCTGCCGGGCGTCGGGCGCAAGACCGCCGCCTGCGTGCTGCTGTTCGCGCTCGGGATGCGCGACGTGCCCGTCGATACCCATGTCTCGCGGGTCGGCATGCGCCTCGGGCTGCTGCGCGCCGGGGCTCCGTTTGAGGAGCTCCACGACACGATGCTGGCGATCACGCCGCCCGGAGAGGAGCTGGAGCTGCACCTCAACCTGCTGCGCCACGGCCGCCGGACGTGTCACGCGCGCCGCCCCGAGTGCGGCGCCTGCGCGCTGGCGCGCATGTGCCCGAGCGCAGGGAGCTTCTGAGCGAGGATGCCCCAATACAAATCTGCTACGATCCCACTGAGATTTTTACGAGCGTATAGGAGCAGAACAGAATGGGAAAAACGATTGGAATCGACCTCGGAACGACCAACTCGTGCATGGCCGTGCTCGAGGGCGGCGAGCCGACGGTGATCGAGAACGCCGAGGGTGGGCGCACGACGCCCTCCGTGGTGGCGTTCACAGCGGGCGGTGAGCGCCTGGTCGGCACGGTCGCCAAGCGCCAGGCCGTGACCAACCCGCAGAACACAGTCTTCTCGATCAAGCGCTTCATGGGCCGCAAGGAGGCCGAGGTGCGCGAGGAGGAGTCGATCGTCCCCTACAAGGTCGTCTCCGGCAGCGGCGGCGACGCGCGCGTCGAGGCGGGCGGCAAGCAGTACTCCCCGCCGGAGATCAGCGCGATGATCCTGCAGAAGCTCAAGACCGACGCCGAGGCGTATCTCGGTGAGACGGTCGACAGTGCCGTGATCACCGTCCCGGCCTACTTCAACGATGACCAGCGCCAGGCGACCAAGGACGCCGGCAAGGTGGCGGGTCTCGACGTCAAGCGGATCATCAACGAGCCGACCGCGGCCTCGCTGGCCTACGGGCTGGACAAGGAGTCAGACCAGACGATCCTGATCTTCGATCTCGGCGGCGGCACGTTCGACGTGTCGGTGCTGGAGATCGGCGACGGCGTGTTCGAGGTCAAGGCGACCGCGGGTGACAACCATCTCGGCGGTGACAACTTCGATAAGGCGCTGGTCGACTGGCTGGTGTCGGAGTTCAAGAAGTCCCAGGCAATCGATTTGAGTGCCGATCCGATGGCGCTGCAGCGGCTCTACGAGGCGGCCGAGAAGGCCAAGATCGAGCTCTCCACCACCCAGGAGACCCAGATCAACCTGCCGTTCATCACCGCTGATGCCAGCGGACCCAAGCATCTCGACATGCGCCTCACGCGCGCCAAGCTCAACGAGCTGACCTCAAGCCTGCTGGACCGCACGATCGCGCCGGTCCGCCAGGCGCTCGACGACGCCAAGGAGAAGGGCGCGGCGAACATCGACCACGTCGTGATGGTGGGTGGCATGACCCGCATGCCCGCCGTCCAGGAGAAGGTCAAGGAGCTGACCGGCAAGGAGCCCCACCGAGGTGTCAACCCCGATGAGGTCGTCGCCGTCGGCGCCGCGATCCAGGCCGGCGTGCTGGCCGGCGACGTCAAGGACGTGCTGCTGCTCGACGTCACCCCGCTGACGCTGGGGATCGAGACCAAGGGTGGCGTGATGACCAAGCTGATCGAGCGCAACACGACGATCCCCACGCGCAAGTCAGAAGTCTTCTCGACTGCCGAGGACAACCAGCCGTCAGTCGAGATCCACGTGCTCCAGGGCGAGCGTGAGATGGCGACCTACAACAAGTCGCTGGGCAAGTTCCAGCTCACCGGCATCCCGCCGGCGCCGCGCGGCATCCCGCAGATCGAGGTGGCGTTCGACATCGACGCCAACGGCATCCTCAGCGTGTCGGCCAAGGATCTGGGCACCGGCAAGGAGCAGAAGATCGAGATCAAGGCGGGCTCGGGCCTGTCCGACGACGAGATCAAGCGGATGGTGTCCGACGCCGAGACGCACGCCGAGGACGACAAGCGCCAGCGCGAGCTGGCGGAAGCACGCAACAACGGCGAGAACGCCGCCTACCAGGCCGAGCGCCAGCTCAAGGATCTCGGCGAGACGGTCGACGCCTCCTCCAAGGAGGAGATCGAGGCCGCGATCAAGACGGCGCGCGAGTCGCTGACCTCCGACGATCCGGCCGATATCAACGCCAAGACCGAGGCCCTGCAGACATCGTTCCACAAGGTGTCCGAGGCGATGTACCAGCGCGCCCAGGAGCAGGCCGGCGAGTCCTCTCAGACCGACGGGGACGGTGCGGGCACAACCTCCACCAACGGCGCCGGCGCCGAGGAGGACGTGGTTGACGCTGAAGTGGTTGATGAGGGCAAATAGCGATGTCTGCTGAATACGATCGCGATCGTTCGCCGTCTTGGGGCGGCCCCGGGGAGTCCGGGGCCGCACCCAGTGCCGAGGCCGCTTCGCGAATGGCCTCGGCGGCGGATCCGGCCCCGGACCAGGCAGGTGGCGAAGGGCGGGAGCCCGTGACCTCGCCGTTGGCTGGCGAAGGGCGGGAGCCCGTGACCTCGCCGTTGGCTGGGGAGGTGCGGGAGCCCGTGGCCGCTGCCGAGTTCTCGCCTGGGTCCGAGGCCGCTCCGGAGCCGGAAGCCGCGCCTGGATTCGAGAATCATGAGGCCAGGCTTGAGCGGGATCTGGAGGAGCTGACCGCCAGGGCGGAGAAGGCCGATGAGTATCTGGAGCTGGCCCAGCGCACCAAGGCCGACTTCGAGAACTACCGCAAGCGGGCCGCGCGCGAGGCGGCGGCCGCCCAGGAGCGCGGGATCGTGAAGCTCGCGCGCGAGCTGCTGCCGGCGGTCGACAATCTCGACCGTGCGCTGGCCGCGGCCCAGACGGCCGTCCCGGCCCAGGACGCGCAGCCGGCCGACGACGGATCTGCGACGCTGGTGTCGGGCATCAAGCTGGTTCACGCCGACGTGATCGCCGCGCTGGCGCGGGTGGGGATCGAGCCGTTCTCGCCCCAGGGCGAACCGTTCGATCCCCAGTACCACGAGGCGATCGCCCAGCAGCCGATCGAGGGCGCCGAGCCAGGGACGGTGGTTGAGGTCTACCAGCGCGGGTTCCGCCTGGGCGACAGCGTGCTGCGCCCCGCCCGCGTCGTCGTCGCGGGGTGAGCGGAGGTTCGCGATGGCTGAGCGGCCCGACTACTACAAGGTCCTGGGGGTAGGCAAGAACGCCTCCGACGAGGAGATCAAGAAGGCCTACCGCAAGCTCGCGCGCAAGTATCACCCGGACCGCAACGCGGGCGACAAGGCGGCCGAGGAGCGCTTCAAGCAGATCTCGCAGGCCAACGACGTGCTGTCGGATTCGGACAAGCGCAAGGCCTATGACCGCGGAACCGGGCCGCTGGGCGGCTTCGGGATGCCGGGCGGCTTTGACCCCAGCTCGTTCGGCGGCGGCTTCGGCGACATCCTTTCCAACCTGTTCGGCGGCGGCGCCGGCGGTGCCGGGACCGGGCCAGGCGGCCGCACCGCGGGCGGCGTGCGCGGCGGCCGTGTGCGGCAGGCTCGCGGGCGCGATCTGGAGACCGAGGTTTCGCTGAACTTCGACCAGGCGGTCAACGGTGCCCAGGTGCCGCTGGCCGTGCCGACCTCCCAGCCGTGCCCGACCTGCAACGGCTCCGGCGCCAAGCCCGGGACCACGCCCAAGGTCTGCCCGGTCTGCAACGGCCGCGGGGTCGAGGCCCAGAGCCAGGGGATCTTCTCGATGTCGCAACCGTGCTCCAACTGCCACGGCTCGGGCACGATCATCGAAGATCCGTGCCCCACCTGCGGCGGCTCTGGCGCCCAGCGCAGCGTTCGCCGGATGCGTGTCAACGTCCCCGCCGGCGTCCGTGACGGCAGCCGGATCCGGCTGGCCGGCAAGGGCGAGCCCGGCGTGCGGGGGACCGAGCCCGGTGACCTGTACGTGATCACGCGCGTGTCGGAATCGCCGGTGTTCACGCGCAACGGCGAGAACCTGGAGGTCGAGGTGCCGCTGACGATCCCCGAAGCGCTGCAGGGAGCGGTGATCGAGGTCCCCACGCTCAGCGTCTCCAAGCGACTGCGGGTGGCGCCCGGGACCAAGCACGGCACCGTGCAGCGGCTCCGCGGCGAAGGGCCGCCGCGGCTCGGCGGCAAGGGCCGTGGGGACATCCACTACCGGTTCGTGATCGACGTCCCGGTGTCGCTGTCGCCCGAGCAGTCCGCGGCGGTTGACAGGCTCTCGGAGTTGATGAACGGCAATCCGCGGGCCAAGCTGTTTCCCGGCGGTCGCACCGGCGGCACGACAGAGGCGATGGCGTGATGGCCGGCCGGCGCCACGGCTCCGCAGACACATCGGCGTTGGCGTGATGGCGATCCGGCGCGTGCGCACCACCACCACGACGCGGATCGAGGTGTCATCCGATCGGGGCGTGTTCATGATCTCGGTCGCCGCCGAGCTGGCCGACATGCACCCCCAGACGCTGCGGATGTACGAGGCCCGGGGGCTGATCGAACCCAAGCGCTCACCCAAGGGGACGCGCCTGTACTCCCATTCCGACGTCGAGCGGCTGCGTCGCATCCAGGAGATGACCGCCGAGCTCGGCATGAACCTGGCCGGGGTCGAGCGCGTGTTCGAGCTCGAGGTGCAGCTGGAGTCGATGGCGCGCAAGCTGGTGTCGCTGGAGAAGCGCGCCGCCGAGCTCAACGCCGAGGTCCAGCGGTTGGAGGCGCTGCGCAGCGAGCTGCGGGCCGAGGTCGTCCCGTACGTCCGCGGCGGGGCGATCGTCCGTTCCAAGGACCTGCGGCGCTTCCGTCTCTGACCGGGGTTGCCAGGGCGCGCGGCTAGCCCGCGGGCAGGGACGGCCGCCGCGGGCCCAGGCAGCGCTCAAGGACGGCGTACTCCCGGTGTCCCCGGCTGGGTAGGTGTGCAACGATCCGTGCGTCGTCGCGATGAATCGGCCCACCTCGCTGGTCCGCGAAGAAGGGGAAACAATGGGAAGCAGCAGAGCGCTGAACCGTGCGCGTGGTTTTGGCGTCGCTCGGAGACTCGCGGGCGGGCTGGCGGCCGCGTGCCTGTGCGGGCTGGCCGCTGAGGCGCCGGCGGCCCTGGCCACTGGTCCGCAGGCGCATCTGACGCAGCTGGGCGCCGCGCCCGCCGGGCAGCGGATTCAGCTGGTGCTGCCGCTGGCGGCCGACGCGGCCGGCCTGCAGCGCCAGGCGGCGGCGATCACCACCAAGGGCTCGCCGCAGTACGGCCAGTACGAGTCGGTGGCCGAGCTCTCGCGCCGGTACGGCGCTCCGGCCGCCGCTCGCCGCCGCCTGCTCGGCTGGCTGCGCGGCCAGGGCGCCACCGCGGTCAAGATCGACGCGACCGGCCTGTTCGCCGATGCGACGATGACCGTCGCGCTCGCCCAGCGGCTGTTCGGCACCCGGCTGGGCAGCTTTCGTGACGCCCGCAGCGCCCGCTTCGTCGCCCCCACGGGCGCCGTGCGCGTCCCCGTGCAGCTCCACGGACTGGTGACCGGCGTGGTCGGGCTCGACACGGATTCGCTGCCGACCGTATCCCAGCCGTCGATCTCGACCTCAGAGGGCTTCGTGCACCACGCGGCGGACAGCGCAGCTCAGCAGGCCAGCGGATATGAGCAGCGGACCGGCACGGCCGAGGGTTGTGCGCCGGCGCGCCGGGCGCACGGCTTCACCCCCAACCAGTATCTGACTGCCTACGACTACGGGCCACTGCTGTCGGCTCATCTGAACGGGCAGGGCGAGCGGGTCGCGCTGATCGAAGTCGACGGTTTCCGCTACTCGGACATCCGCAGTTTCGCGCACTGCTTCGGCCTCTCGATACCGGCGATCAACGGCTTCGGGGTCGGCAGCGTCTCCAAGGCGCTGACTCCGGGCGGCGAGTCCACGCTGGACCTGGAGGTGCTCGACGCCGCGGCACCGAAACTGAAGGCGATCGACGTCTACGAATCGCGGGCTTCCGCGGTCGACGTGCTCAGGTCGCTGACCGCGCCGCTGCAGAACCAGGGCCGCCAGCCCCAGGTGATCTCGGCCTCGCTGGGCGCCTGCGAGGCGGCCTTTGCCGCGGCGGTCGGCCGCTCCGGGATCAACGCCGTGGAGGGCTCGCTGGCCCTGGCGGCGGCCAGCGGGATCAGCTTCCTGGCCTCCAGCGGAGACGATGGCTCGTCGTCATGCACCGGGCAGGGCGGCCCGCTGGACATGCTGGCGGTCAGCTTCCCCGCCTCGTCGCCATGGGTCACGGGCGTCGGGGGCACCAACTTCGTGCTCAACGCCTCCAACCAGATCGCGCTGGAGGAGGTCTGGAACGACACGCCGATCCAGCTCGGCGCCGGCGGCGGTGGGATCAGCCGGCTGTTCGGGCGCCCGGACTACCAGAAGGCGCTCGTCAGCTTCAGCCATCGCGCGGTGCCCGACGTCTCGATGCTCGCCGATGTGGCGCCCGGCTACGTGATCTACTGCTCGGCCAGGTCGGACTGCATCAGCCAGCAGAACTCCGATCGCTGGCTGCCGGTCGGCGGAACCAGCGCCGCGACCCCGCTGCTCGCCGCCGGCATCGCGCTGACCGACGAGGACCTCCGGCTGCACGGCCGCCAGGATCTCGGCCTGGCCAACCCGCTGCTCTACGCCCTGGACAGCACCAGCCTGGCGAGTCAGGTCTTTGGCGACGTCACGCTGGGCAGCAACGACATCGGCGCGTTCCTGCCCGGCAGCGGCCACCGGCCGCTCGGCTGCTGCACGGCGGCCGCCGGCTACGACGACGCCTCCGGGCTGGGCAGCGTCAACGTGTCCAACTTCGCCGCCGCGGCCACCCAGCTGCAGCCGGCGATCGCGAATGTCGGGCTGTCGCTGCCCCCTCAGCGGCATCCCGTCGCCGACCGCCGTCTGCTGGCGACCGTGTCGTGCAGCGGCGCCTGCCTGGTGGCCGCCTACGCCGAGCTCACGGTCGGCCGCGGCCGGCCGTTCAAGGTCAACTCCGCCGTCAGCCTGCTGCGGCGGGCGCGGAGCAAGACGATCTCGCTCAAGCTCGCCGACGGCGATCTGGCCAAGCTGCGCTCGGGCCTCGCCGCCCACCGGCGGGTCGCCGCCACCGTTTACTCAGTGATCCTCGATCCCGGGGGGAACGTGGAGCGGCGCAGCGCGGGCCGGAGGCTGGGGATCCGCGGGTAGGCCCTCCCCGCTAGG
>CABEDJ010000215.1_pt1 | contig 9654 bp, 7 predicted proteins | sample 3422951 | NCBI WGS metagenome assembly CABEDJ01 (sample SAMEA5534329, study PRJEB31848) | metagenome | biome: tundra; feature: field; material: soil | place: USA | collected 2013-05 | depth 0.15 m | reverse complement strand
CCGTCGAACAGGGTAACGGTGCCCTGGTGGGCGTCCAGGCCGCGGCTGGGGTTGGCCGCGATGATGTTGACCGCCTTGAGCGCGAACACCGCGCCGGCGTGAGCGCTGTGGCCACCGCGCCAGGCGGGCATCAAGCCCATGAACCCGGCCGCGCCGGGGGCGGCCATCACCGAGCGCAGCGGCATGTAGGCCTCGCCGCGAGCGTGCGCGCTGAGGACCTCGGCCATCGCCTGCTCCAGGGCGTCGGGCGCCAGGGCGCCCAGCACCTCCTCGTGTCTGAGGATCAGCACGTCCATCAGCTGAACACCGCTTCAAGCTCGGCGGGCTCCCCGGCGCTCAGCGGCGACTCCAGCGCCTCGCGCAGCGGCGCCAGATGCTCGGGGCGGCCCGGGCCGAGCACCAGCTGCGTCACGCGGTCGTCAGCCAGCAGCCAGGCCAGCGCGACGCCGGCCATCGTGGCGCCGCGGGCCTGGGCGAAGGTCTCCAGCGCCTCCAGGGCGTCGAAGGTGTGCTCGGCCACCAGCGCCCGGTAGGGCTCGGGTCGCTGGGCCATGCGCGAATCGGCCGGGTAGGGCGCGTCACGTCGGTACTTGCCGGTCAGCCAACCGCCGGACAGCGGCCCGAACGCCAGGTAGGCGACCCCCTGCTCGTCGCACAGCGGCAGCACCTCGGCCTCGTCGGCACGCTCCAACAGCGAGTGGGCGTTCTGCAGCGCCCGCGGCGCGCCCGTCGACAGCGCCAGGCGCAGCTGCTGGGCGTCGAAGTTGCTGGCGCCGTAGCCCTTCAGCTTGCCGGCCGCGCCCAGTGACGCAAACGCCCCGAACGTCTCCCCCAGCGGCACGTCGGGATCGAACTCGTGTGCCAGGTAGAGCTCGACCGAATCCACGCCGAGCCGCTGCAGGCTGCCATCGAGCTGGCGCTGGATCCGGTCCGGAGCCAGCCCGTGGTCGGCGCCGGCGCTCATCGGGTTATACGTCTTGGTGGTCAGCGTCGGCCGGTGCCCCCGCGAGCGGATCCAGCGGCCGATCATCTCCTCGCTGTGGCCGCCCCCATACGCGTCGGCGGTGTCGAAGTGCGTGATTCCCAGCTCCCAGGCTGCGTCCATCAGCTCCAGCGCCTGCGCGTCGTCGAGCCCCCGGCCGAAGAACTCCGGCGCCGAGCCGATCCCGCCGAAGTTGCCGCAGCCCAGCGCGATCCGCGGGATCGCCAGACCGGAGCGGCCCAGGGTGCGGGACTCGATCTCCAGCGACGCGGTCATTCAGCTGCGGGGGCCGCGCTCCGGGCGCGCGCCGCTGAGCATCTGAGCCGGAGTGGCTAGGTCGGGCAGGTGTTGCTCTGAACCGGGGCTTCGAACTCCGGGTATCCGAGCGTCCCGAGCTGGTCGGTGCCGTACTGCGCGAACTTGCCGAAGTCGTTGACTCCGCTGCCCGAGCTCACGTTCCCGAACTCGAGCGTGCAGGTACCACCAGAGTTGACCCGGCTCCAGTACGGGTAGAACGCTCCGGGTGCGTTGGTTGGCGGCACCGCGCAGCCCTCCGTGCTCGTCCCGCTGCAGGTCGACTCGCTGAGCGCGAGATCGGTCTGGATGAAGAACTGCGAGTACTGGGCAGCCTGCGTTGTCGGCAGCGACTGGACGAAGCTCCCGGGGAACTTCTCCGTCGCGGCCGTCCCGGTCGGCCAGTCCGCCCAGTATGGGCTGCCATCGAAATCGAGGTCGCCGTTCTGGCTCACATCGTCCAGACACCCGGTGACCGTATCCGGCGCCGTGTTCAGCGCGCCGTGGGTGTCACCGGCCGGGAAGCAGTAGGCGTCGCCCGCCTCAGGGGTGCCGACGTCCGACGAGGTTTCGTACGGTCCGTGGCAGCGATTCCAGTAGGTGTCGGTCACCCCGCCGGAGAACGTCACCGTGGCCGGATCGCTCAGGCTGGTGCAGCCCTCGAAGTGCCCCGTCTCGAACTGAGTGCTGATGTCGGTCTGCAGCGCCGCCCAGGGAACGATGTTGCCCTTGGCCGCCGTGTTGTACTCCGGCTGGAAGTTGAACGGCTTGCCCGAGCAGCTCTCCATCGAGGTGTTCTGGAAGCCGTTGACCGCCGAAGCCTGCATGAAGCCGCTCTGTCCGGTCGTCAAATCCTTGACTATCACCTTGAAGGCATTGGTCCCGCTCTCCCCCGGCACCGGGGCGTCGAGCAGCCGCACCGTGACCCGGTCCCCTGGGTTCATCAGCAGCGTTTGCGAGTTCGGCGTGAACGTCTGCAGGTCGGTCAGCTGCGGGCTCGGCGGCCCGGCGGGCACGCCGTCGTTCTGGATGAAGGCGAAGTTGACCGGCTCCTCGCACTGGGTGTTGCACTTTGCAAAGCCGAGCGTGCACTCCAGGCTGTCGATCGTCAGCGCCGAGCACCAGTGGCTGTTGTCGCAGCTGACGCCGTCGGCGAACGGAGCAAAGCCGGGCGGATAGAACTGCATCTCCATGAACGCCGAGCCGCCGCCCGGATAGCCCCCATTGTCGCAGCCGCTGCCGACCCCGGGCGAGCACTTCGGAGCGTTGCTGTCGCTCTTGGGCGTACACGCCGCCTGGGGATAGGAGCGCGGATCGCAGATCGACATCGAGAACCACGGCGCCACCGACAGCTCAAACCAGTGCGTGACGTCGGAGCCGGGCTTACTGATCGTCGGGGCCGCCGAGGGGTCCTTGGGCAGCGTCTCGGTCCAGGTCACGTTGTTGCCCGAGCCGGCCCGATCTGACAGGAACGTCATATCGGGCTCGTCGTGCCCGATGTAGGCGCCGTTGTCATAGAAGCGACCGTCCCACGTGTTGCTGTTGTTAACGCCGTGGAAGCCGCGGATGTCGGTGCAGTTCATCGAGATCCGCAACGCCTGCTGGGCGGGGCTGTCGCCGTTGCAGTCAAGCTCACCTTTGGAGTTGGAGAACGTCACCGCCCAGCCGCTGGCCGGGACCGCCAAGGCGAAGACCCCCGCCGCCGCCGTCAGCAGGGCACCGGTGACCAGCTGCCTCCGCGCACGGCCCAACCAGAGCAACCCCATACCCATCCCAGCCTCCTCGCGCAGTGACGGTCACCGCTCTGAAAGGGAGCGGTGTCAGCTCCGACCGCGCGAACCTACCACTATCTCCGTAAGCAGGTCAAGAGTTGACGAAAGTTCCGCCGGTCCGCGGTGAGCGGGTGGGCCCTTGCCCGGTGACCGCGCGGGTCTAGCCGACGACCGTCTCCACCGTCTCGATCGGCTCCAGCTGGGCGATCTCGGCGCGGCGATTCTCCCAGTGCGGCGGGATGCACATGTGCGTCCCGAGCTCGCCCTCGGCTTCGTCGATCAGGAACCCCTCCGGGGTTGAGTAAGCGAGCTCGATCAGTGACCCGCCGGGGCTTCGCATGTAGACCGAATAGAAATAGCCGCGGTCCTTGACGTCTGACACGTCGGTGTAGCCGAGGCCGACGATGAAGTCCTTGACGGCCGCCTGGTTCTCGGCCGTGACCGCGTCGAGCGCGTGATGGTGAATCGTGCCCTCACCGAAGTGCCAGCTGCCCTGCGGGAGGTCGGGCTCCTCCACGAGCTCGAGCATCCGGCCGTGGCCCTGGTCGTCGCCGATCTGGAACTGGTGGTGCTTGCCTTCGGACTGCACCAGCTTGGCGTTCAGCCCCTCAGTCAGGAAGTGCGACATCGGCTCGGGTTCGCGCACCGAGGTGGTGGTTCCGAATGCTCCTCGGATCGCGTGCTCGGCGCTGACCGGTCCTGCGTATGGCTCCCGGGAGTCGGGGTCGGGGTCGGCCACGAGCGTGTAGTCGATCCCGCATGGGTGCTTGAAGTTCAGGCGCTCGGTGCCGAACAGCTCGACGCGCTGATGCTCGACGTCGAACTCGTCCAGGCGGTCTGACCAGAAGCCGATCGACGCGGCGGGCACCGACAGGTCGAGGATCTTCGTCTGGTTGGTGCCGCGCTTGCCCATCCACCCCGCCTGGCGGTAAGGGAACGCGGTCAACAGCGTGCTCGCGTCGCCGAGCCGGTTGCCGTAGTACAGGTGGTAGATCGGAATCTCGCCGTCGAACAGGACGGTCTTCTTGACGCTCTTGAGGCCGAGCAGCCGGACGTGGAAATCGTAGTCCTCTTGGGCGCCCCCGACGCAGAACGTCAGATGGTGTGTGCCGCGTACAAAGCCTGGATTCGGCATCTCTCCTGCTCCTCTCCTCGATACTTGCGCGTCGCGATCATCTTACTTGAGTACGCAAGGGCTTCTCAAACGTTGAGCGGGTCAGGCGGCTCGGACGCCGGCGCGCTCGGCGGCGAGCTCGGCCCCCTCGGCGAGCGAGCGGAGTTTGGCCCAACAGATGTCGGGATCGATTGCGCCGAATCCGGCCCACGTCCCGAAGCCGCAGTCGGTCCCGGCGATCACGCGCTCGGGTCCGACGATGTCCGTGAACTTGAGAATTCTCTGCGCGACCAGCTCGGGATGCTCGATGTAGTTGGTCGTCGAGTCGAGCACGCCCGGAGCGAGGATCTTGTCCTCTGGAATCGCCGCCTCGCGCCACACCGCCCACTCGTGGCCGTGGCGCGGGTTGGCCGCCTCAAACAGGATCGTCGCCGGCTTGGCGCGCAGGATGACTTCGATGATCTTCTCCAGGGCGACGTCGAGGTGGTGTGGGCCCTCATAGTTGCCCCAGCAAAGGTGCATCCGCACCCTCTCCGCCGGAACGTCACGCAGCGCGCGGTTGATTGCCTCTACGTGCCGCTCGACGCTGGCCACGAATTCCTCGTCGGAGCGGTCGCGGTACATGATGTGCCGGCCCATCGCGAGGTCGGGCGCGTCGATCTGCAGCTGCACTCCGGCGGCCACGATCGCTTCGTACTCGACCTTCATTGCCTCGCCGATCGCCTCGAGGTACTCCTCCAGCGTGCCGTAGTACTCATTCGGCTGGAACAGAGCGATGATCCCGGGCGAGGGCGCATTCATAAACGCGCCGGCAACCGGCTGACCTTCGATTGCGGCCTTCAGGCGCGCGAGGTCGCGCTCGACCGGCTCCCGGTGCTCGTAGGTGATCGGACCACGACAGATCGGACGCAGGTATCGCGCGCTGCCGCCCTGCTGGGCGAGGCGGTCACGGAACCGCGGATAGGCGTCCAGATCGGCCGGCGTGGCGCGCGGCACATCGCCGACCTCGAAGCCACTGAGGCGATGGCGGATATACGTCGCGTAGCCGATCTTGCTCATCTCGCCGTCGCTCACGAAGTCGATCCCGGCCTCCACCTGGTGTTGAACCCGATCCCGGACCGCCTCGCCGATCACCCGATCGTATTCCGCGCGATCGACGGCGTCGCCCCGGTCCTCTGCGAACACGACATCGACGACCTCCTGGGGACGCGGCAGGCTTCCGACGTGGGTGGTGGGAATCCGGGTCCCCTCGCTCAGCTTCGCCCCTGTCATTGGTCGGGCACCCTACTCTGTGTCGGCCCGCGGAGCCAGTCGGCGAAACGGCCGCCAGGGACAACCCAGAGGCGGCCGGCATCGGCTAGTCGCCGGATCCGTCCGAGCACCACGCGAGCACCGGCACACCACGATTCGTCCACCATCAGGAACGGGTGCAGGATCAGCGTCTGCTGCCCGCCGTTGCACGCCAGCGCATCCAGCTCTGCGCTCAGCCGCTGCGCAAGCGCGCCCGGCTCGAGCGCCTCGGCAGCTTCTCCTCGAGAGACTCGCAAGGGGCTGAAGCGTGACATCAGGTGGTATGCGTCGACGAACGGCCAGTCGAATGGCACATACACAAGGCCATCACGCAGACCGAGTCCGCCGCCGGCGGGCGAGCACCAGCGCAGCCCGGCCTCGCGCAGCAGCGAGGCCGAGCGCGGCGTCAGTCCTCCCCCGGGCGGGCGAAAGCCGGCCACGTCGATCCCTAGGGTCGCGAACGCCTTCATTCCCCGTGTGAGCGCGTCACGCTCTTCCTCGGCCGACAGCTCCGCCCACGCCTCGTGGCGCCAGCCGTGCATTCCGAGCTCGTGGCCGCGTCGTGCGATCTCGAGCACCGCGTCTGGGTTGAGCTCGCAGTTGATCGCCTCTACGAAGAACGTCGCGCTCAGCTCGCGCGCATCGAGCTCGTCAAGCAGCCGGGGGAGCGCAACCGTGACCGACGGATGACGCCCGAGTTGAGCGCCCGCCGACCAGGTACCGCGCTCGAGCTCGTTCGCCTCCCCCAGGTTGTCGAACGTCAGCACGAGCGCCCTCGGAAGACCGTCGGGCCCGAAACCGTCGTCCTCGCTCACCTCACGTGTCCCCTCGCCGGTCCGTTGTACGTCATACGTCGAACGTGTCATACAATGTACGACGATCATCGTACCAGCGACGACAGGACGCCCACAAATGAGCCCCGAGACCGCGACCCAGGAAACCCCTCATCTTCGCGCGACGCTGCTGCTGTCGTGCATGGCGCAGTTCATGGTCATCCTCGATGTGTCGGTGGTCAACGTGGCGCTGCCGGCGATCCGTGGTGGGCTGCACTTCTCCGAGCAGGACCTGCAGTGGGTGGTCAACGCCTACACGGTGACCTTTGCGGGATTTCTGCTGCTCGGCGGCCGCGCGGCCGACCTGCTCGGGCGCCGGCGCGTGTTCGTCTCCGGTCTGGTCCTGTTCGCGATCGCGTCGCTGGCCGGCGGCCTGGCCGACAGCCAGGGGATGCTGATCGCCGCCCGGGCTGTGCAGGGCCTCGGCGGCGCGGTGATCGCCCCCGCGTCGCTGTCGATCCTGACCACGACGTTCGCCGAAGGCGCGGCGCGCAACCGCGCCGTGGGCATCTGGGGCGCGATGGGCGGCGCCGGCGGCGCGGCCGGCGTGCTGCTCGGCGGCGTGCTGACCGAGCTGCTCGGCTGGCGCTGGATTCTGTTCATCAACGTGCCGATCGGCCTGGCGGCGGCGCTGCTGGCGCAGCGTTTCATCGTCGCGGATGCGCGGACCGAGCGGCGGCGGGACTTCGACCTCACGGGCGCGCTGACCGCGACGATCGGCCTATCACTGCTGGTGCTGGGGATCGTGCGCACCGACGTGACCGGATGGGGCTCGGCCTCAACCTTGGCGATCATCGTCGCCGGCGCCGTGCTCCTGGTCGCGTTCGTGGCCGTCGAGGGACGGGTCGCCAAGGCACCGCTGATGCCGCTGCGAATCTATGCCTCGCGCACGCTCAGCGCCTCCAACGTCATCGTGCTGCTCGTCGGCGGTGCGACCTTCGGGATGTGGTTCTTCGTGTCGCTGTACCTCCAGCAGGTGCTCGGCTATTCCGCGATCAAGGCCGGCCTGGCGTTCCTGCCGATGACGCTGTTGATCGTCGTCGGCTCGACGCTCGCCTCGCGGATGGTGACGCGGATCGGGGCCAAGCCGCTGCTGGTGGCGGGCATGGTCGCGCTGACGCTCGGGCTGGCCCTGTTCACCGGCGTGTCCGCTACGGGCACCTACTTGGGCAGCGTGCTGGCGCCCTCGCGCCTGTTCGGCGGTGCGCTCGGGCTGGCGATCCTGGCCGCGCTGGCCACCGCGCGCACCAATTCGGACCTGCATCGCACCGGCGCCGGTGTCCACGCTGTTCATGCCGCTCTGACCAGCGGCTTCCAGCTCGCGTTCCTGGTGGGGGCGGCGTTTGCGCTGGTCGGCGGCCTGGTCGCGGTGTTCGGGCTCCCTCGGGTTCCGCTGCGCGCGCCGGTCCGCCAGCCGCAGAGCGTGACCGTCGAGGGCTCCGCCTAGCCCCGGTCGGGGTTCAGGAGGCCGCCGGCTCGGGCGCACCCGAATCCGGCGCCGTTGGCTCCGAGCCTCGCGGCGGGCGATCGGCGACAATCCGCGCTCGATGCGCGTGGCCGTGGTGGACATCGGGACCAACTCGACCCGGTTGTTGATCGCCGATGTGGTCGACGGCCGGGTCACCGCCGAGCTCGTGCGCCACAGCAACGTCACCCGGCTCGGAGCGGGGGTCGACGTCGAGGGGCGCCTGCGCGATGACGCCATGCAACGTGTCTACACCACGCTCGACGGCTACCGCGGCGAGATCGACGAGCACGGCGCGCAGGCCACGGTCGCGGTGCTGACCAGCGCCGTGCGCGACTCCGCCAACGGTGAGCAGTTCGCCCACACGGTACGGGAGCGCTACAGGATCGAGCCGCACGTGCTCTCCGGCGATCAGGAGGCGCAGCTGACCTTTCTCGGCGCCACCAGCGAGCGCGACCCCGCCGATCTCACGCCGACGCTGGTGGTCGACATCGGCGGCGGCTCGACCGAGGTGGTGATCGGCGCCGGTCACCGGGCCGGCTTTCACGTCTCCACCCAGGCCGGCGCGGTGCGCCAGACCGAACGGCACATCCACGAGGATCCCCCCACCGACGCCGAGCTGTGGGAGCTGGCCTCCGACGTCCGGTCGATCCTGTCCGCCGGCGTGCCGGCCCAGCAGCGTGACGCGGTCAGACACGCGATCGCCGTGGCGGGGACCGCGACGTCGCTGGCCGCGATCGCCCAGGAGCTCGAGCCCTACGACCCTGAGCGTGTCCACGGCTATCGCCTCAGCGCCGGCCAGTGCCGAGAGATCCTGCAGCGGCTGGCGGCGATGGCGCTCGGCGAGCGTCGCCAGGTCGCCGGCCTGCATCCGGACCGGGCTCCGACAATCGTCGCGGGCGCGGTGATCCTCGGCGAGCTGCTCGATCTGTTCGAGCTAGACCAGATCGAGGTATCCGAGCACGACATTCTGCGCGGCGCCGCCATCGGCCTGACAACGAACGTTGACTAGCTCAAGCGCCGCGCCCGGACGAATGTTCGATTGCGGGCGAGCGACTTAACCTGGATGATCACGCCGGGCAAGGTTTCGCACAAGCGACGTCCGAGCCCTCAACATAGGTTCGGGCGAAGCCGCAGACATCGGCGCCTCCCGCCGCTCGAGCCACTCTAACCGGTCCTCTCTGGCACGTACCCCTGCCCGTCCCGATCGGACCAAACCTGGATCGGAAGCCGTCCGCCATACGCGGGCGGTTTTCGTTGTGGCCGGCTTAGTGCTCCTCACTTAGGCGAGGTTGGCCTGGCTGGCTCGGACCGGCGCGGCGAGCTTAGGCGAGGTTGGCCCGGCGCGGGTAGGCGACGCTCGGATCGGTCAGCACGTTGACCAGGGCCGGCCGGCCGGCGGCGAACGCCCGCTCCAGCGCGGGCCTCAGCTCGGACGGCTCGCGGACCAGCTCTGCGTACCCGCCGAGCGCCTCCACGAGCTGGTCATAGCGGGTCTCCGGGCGCAGCTCGGCGGCCACCGAGTAGCCGTAGAGGAACTCCATCGGGTGCTTCTCCAGCGCCCAGATGCCGTTGTTGCCGATCACGCCCACGACCCCCACGCCGTGGCGCGCCAGCGTGTCGAACTCCATCGCCGAGAAGCCGAAGGCGCCGTCGCCGAGCAGTAGCAGCACCTGGCGCTGCGGATGGGCGAGCTTGGCCGCCAGCGCGTAGCCCGGGCCCGAGCCCAGACATCCGTACGGCCCCGGATCGAGCCAGCAGCCCGGCCGGTAGGAGTCGACCACGCGCCCGGCGAACGAGACGAAGTCGCCGCCGTCGCCGATCACGATCGCGTCGCGGTCAAGCAGCTGGGCGAGCTCGCCGTAGATCCGCATCGGGTGCAGCGGGGCGCGCGGGTCGTTGAG
>CABEDJ010000207.1_pt1 | contig 9735 bp, 8 predicted proteins | sample 3422951 | NCBI WGS metagenome assembly CABEDJ01 (sample SAMEA5534329, study PRJEB31848) | metagenome | biome: tundra; feature: field; material: soil | place: USA | collected 2013-05 | depth 0.15 m | reverse complement strand
GGAGCCGGTCGGCGACTGCTCGGCACCACGAGCAGCGACGTCGTCTACGTGAGCCCACGTGATCGCAATCATGACGAAGCGGGCGTCCGGCCCCGTCGGCGCTGACGACTGCTGCTGGGCGATAGCGAGCGCGCGACACGGCCGCCGACGAGTTGCGCTTCCCGTTGAACGCGAGCGTCCGGCGGCTGCCGCCGCTGCTGCTCGTAGTGCGCGAATCCACCAGTCGGCGTCGCAAAGACCGAACGCTTGCAGACGCCAACGGACTGCACCGCGAGCAAGCGCTCAGCGAGTTGCGGGCGGTGCTTGCAAAGAGCGCGTGGTCTGGCTAACTCCCGGGCGCCGGCCAGCCGCGCGAGCGTCACAAACGAGGTCTCGGCCGACCGGCGGTGGCTCCCCTGGATGGAGCGCAAACCAGGGCAGCCACGAGCCGACTCCGACGGCCTTCCTTTCAGTCGAACGCAGGGCAACGACGACCCCCGCGGCCAGCCACTTCTGGATCAGCCGCAGGACCCTCCTATCCGCAATCCGATGCTCTAAGGTTGTCCGGCGCTTTCCGGGAAGTACGGCTAGCGGAAGGAGTCCTGCATTCGGGCTAGTTCCGCGGCTCCGGGCGTCAGCTGCGAGTAGGGAAGCTGCACCAGCGGGGTCACCGAGGTGTTGTTGAGTTCGTGCATATCGTCGGTGGACTCGTCGACGTAGAGCAGGCCGGTGACGATCTCGCCTTCGGCGTGCCGTTCCTGGAGGTACGCGCTCACCGTGGTCCGGTCGGTGGGGTCGTAGCCATCGGGAACCGATCGGAAGTTGAGCACGTTGCCACCGTGCATGGCGATGCGGCGCACACCATCGTTGGGTACCGCGGCAACGATCTCGGGCGCCGGGGCGATGAAGTCGGTGACCGTCGCCTTGAGCTCGTGCTCCCGGGTGAAGAGATAGCTCTTGGTCGAGCCTTCGTGATCGTTGAAGGTGACGCACGGTGAGATTACGTCTATGAGAGCGAGGCCGCGATGAGCCGCCGCCGCCTTGAGAATGGGCACCAGCTGCTCCTTGTCGCCGGAGAAGCTGCGGGCCAGGAACGTGGCCCCGATGGCCATCCCCACCATCATGGGATCGATGGGTGAGAACTGATTGGGCTTGCCTTTCTTGGCCTTGGAGCCGACGTCCGCAGAGGCGGAGAACTGTCCCTTGGTGAGACCGTAAACCCCGTTGTTCTCGATGATGTACATCAGCTGGACGTTGCGGCGAATGGCGTGGACCAGGTGACCGATCCCGATGGAGAGGGAATCGCCGTCGCCGGAGATGCCCACATAGAGCAGATCGCGATTGGCGGCGTTGGCCCCGGTGGCGAGGGTGGCCATCCGCCCGTGCACACCGTTGAAGCCGTGCCCCCCCTCGGCGAAGTACGCGGTGGTCTTGGAGGAGCAGCCGATGCCGGAGAGCTTGGCGATCATGTGCGGGGGCATTTCCAGCTCCCACAGCGCCCGCACCAGCGCCGCGGTGATGGAGTCGTGTCCGCACCCTGCGCACAGGGTCGACATTGAACCTTCGTAGTCGCGAACGGTGAGGCCCAGGCTGTTGCGCTGCAAGCCCGGGTGATTGACGACGGGCTTGGTGATCGACGGCATTACGCTTTCTCCAGTTCGGCGAGCACGCCGTCGACAACGCTCTTGGCGCTGAGCGGAAACCCGCCGTAGACGAGGATGGAGCGCAGCTTCTCCTTCTCAACATCGGTCTCGAGGGTCAGCAGCGAGCGCAGCTGCGCATCACGGTTCTGCTCGACAACAAAGACGGTATCGTGCTCGGCGAGGAACTGCTTCACCGCCGCGTGGAAGGGGAATCCCCGTACTCGCATGAAGTCGGCTGCGATGTCGCGCTCGCGCAGCACGTAGAGTGCTTCGCGGACGGCGAGGTCACATCCCCCGATGGTCAGGACCCCGATGCGCGAACGGGTGCCTTCGATGATCGGTTCGGGCGTGTGCGCGGCCGCGGCCGCGTGCTTCTTCGCAAGTCGGTCGACAACCTCCTGGTATTCCTCGGGGATCTCGGTGTATTCGCCGGCACTGGTGTGCCCGGACCCGCGGGCGAAGTAGGCGCCTCGCTCACTCACTCCCGGGAGGGTGCGGGCAGCAACGAACTCCTCGTCCCAGTTGTTGTAGCGCTGGAAGACCAGGGTGTTCTCCAGGGCGGCGGCGTCCAGCACCCGGCCGCGATCGGGGGTGTAGTTGTCGTCCCAGGTCAACCGGGGCACCACCCAGTCGTTCATACCGATGTCCAGGTCGCTGAGCATCAGCACCGGCGTCTGGAAGCGTTCCGCCAGGTCAAAGGCCAGGACGGCGAAATGAAAGCACTCGGTGGGATTGCCCGGGAAGAGGAGGATGTGCTTGGTGTCGCCGTGGGAGGCGTAGGCGGCTTCCATGAGGTCAGCCTGCTGCGTGCGGGTGGGCATTCCCGTCGAGGGCCCGGTCCGCTGCACGTCGACGACCACTGCCGGAATCTCGGCGTAGTAAGCAAGGCCGAGGATCTCATTCATCAAGGAGATGCCGGGGCCGGCGGTGGCGGTGAAGGCTCGGGCGCCGTTCCAGCTGGCACCGACCACCATCCCGATGGCGGCCAGTTCATCTTCGGCCTGAAGCGTCATGAAGTTGTTGCGCCCGGTTTGCGGATCGCAGCGATACTTTTCGCACAGACGGGTGAAGGCGTCCATAACCGAGGTCGACGGGGTGATCGGGTACCACGCCGCCACCGTGGCGCCGGCGTAGAGACAACCCAGCGCGGTAGCGGTATTGCCGTCGATGAGAATGCGGTCGGCGGTCTCACCGACAGGCTGGAGGCGCAATCCGAGCGGGCAATCGAAGTTGCCGATGGCGTGGTCGTAGCCCAAGCGCAGGGCCACGTGGTTGGAATCGCGGAGCCTCGCCTTGCCCGCATATTTCTCGTCGAGAAGCTCGGCGATCAGTTCCATGTCGATGCCCAGCAGGGCCACCAGCGTTCCCGTGTAGGCGATGTTCTTCATCAGAATCCGCTCGCGAGGAGTCTTGAACTTCTCATTGCACAACTGGGCCAGCGGCACCCCGAGAAAGGTCACGTCGTCACGGTGGAGCTGCGCATCCAGGGGCCAGGTGGAGTCGTAGAGGACGTAGCCACCCTTGCAGACCTCGCGGATGTCCTGGTCATACGTCTGGGCATTCATGGCCACCATGAGGTCGTACTCCGGCGCTCTGGCGGTCCAGCCGTCGGCATTGACGCGAATCTCGTACCACGTCGGCAGACCCTGGATGTTGGATGGGAAGAGGTTCTTGCCCGACACCGGAACCCCCATCCGGAAGATGGCCTGCATGAGCAAGGAGTTGGCGCTGGCCGAGCCGGTTCCATTGACGTTGGCTAGTTTGACGGCGAAATCGTTGACCCGCGTGGCCGGCCGCGCCAGAGTGACTCCGGTACTCATGCCGCGGCCATGGGCAGCGCGGTGAGCGCATAGGGCAGCAGCACATCGGATTTCTGCATGTCCCAGGCCGCGGTGGGGCAGCGCTCGGCGCAGAGACCGCAGTGGACGCAGATGTTCTCGTCCTTGAGCATCACGCGACCGGTCTGAGGCAGGGCTTCGGAGACGAACAGCGTCTGGTCGAGGTTGGTGGCGGGGACGAGAACCCGCTGCCTCAGTTCCTGCTCCGTACCGTTGTGGGTGATGGTCAGGCACTGCACCGGGCACACGTCGATGCAGGCATCGCACTCGATGCACAGCGGCGCCGACAAAACGGTCTGTACATCGCAGTTGAGGCAACGCTGCACCTCACGAACCGTCTGCTCTGCAGTGAAACCCAACTCCACTTCGGTGTTCAGCTGCTCGAAACGCTTGAGCAGGTCAACATGGGTCATCTTCTGACGCAGTGCGGGGTTGTAATCGTTGTGGTAGCTCCACTCGATCAGGCCCATCTTCTGACTCACCAGGGTGATACCTCGCGGTGGGCGGGTGGTGACGGCAACACGATTGCAGTGGTTGTGAATGGAAATTGCCGCCTCATGACCATGGGCAACTGCCCAGATGATGTTCTTGGGCCCGAACGCGGCGTCCCCGCCGAAGAAGACGCCGGGAAGCGTGGACTCGAAGGTCACCTCATCGACCACGGGAAGATCCCACTTGCCGACCTCCATGCCCAGGTCGCGTTCGATCCACGGGAAGGCGCTCTCCTGGCCGATAGCCAGGATGACGTCGTCGCAGGGAATGACCACGGTGTCGATGACGGTCGAATGGCGAGCGCCCTCGTCCCACTCTACCCGCTCGAACTCCATGCCCACGAGCTTGCCCTTCTCGATGACGAAACGCTCGGGGGCATGGTTGACGATGATCTCCACGCCCTCTTCTTCGGCATCCTCGAGTTCCCACGGCGACGCCTTGAAGTAGGCGAGGGGACGACGAGCCATGACCTTGACGTCGCGCCCGCCAAGTCGCCTTGAACTGCGACAGCAGTCCATGGCGGTGTTGCCGACCCCGATGATGAGCACGCGCTCGCCGATGCGATCGATGTGGCCGAAGGCGACCGATTCCAACCAATCGATGCCGATGTGGATATGGGGATCCTCAGGATCAGCATCGTGGCGGCCGGGAAGCTCGAGCTCCTTGCCGCGGGGCACGCCGCTGCCGATGAATACGGCGTCATAGCCCTGTCCCAGCAGGTCTCTGAGGCTGGCGACGGGGGTGTTGAAACGGACATCGGCGCCCATGTCGACGATGACCGCGATCTCGTCGTCGAGGACCTTCTCGGGGAGCCGGAACGAAGGGATATTGGTGCGCATGAGGCCACCCGGCTTGTCGTGCTTCTCGAAGATGGTGACGTCATAGCCCACGGGAAGCAGATCGTTGGCGACGGTCAATGACGCGGGCCCGGCCCCGATGCAGGCGACCCGCTTCCCGTTCTTGCTGGTGGGAATGATGGGGAGACGGTCAGAGATGTCGTCCCGTAGATCGGCGGCGACCCGCTTGAGGCGGCAGATGGCGACCGGCTTGCCATCGACCCGGTCGCGGCGGCAGGCGGGCTCGCAGGGACGGTCGCAGGTGCGGCCCAAGATCCCCGGGAAGACATTGGACTCCCGGTTGACCATGTAGGCGTCGGTGTAGCGGCCCTGGGCGATGAGCCGGATGTACTCGGGAACGTTGGTGTGCGCCGGACAGGCCCACTGGCAGTCAACGACGCGGTGGAAGTAATCGGGGTGTGCGGTGTCGGAAGGCTCCATCTCCAGAGGCGATTATCGCCGATTCCCAATGCCTCCGTCCCTCGGCCGTGCGCTTGCGGCGGCACCGTCGCCAACCTCCCCGACCGTCAGCGGTGCGCTGCCGTGAGCCATGCGCCGGCTCAACAGCGAAACAGGGACGGTGGCTCGGGAACCGAAGAGCATCCTGGACGAACTGGCCGGCACGTTGCGGCAGACATCGAGCAATTGCTACAGAGGGTTCGGCACGCACGTACCGACTGTGGCAGTCGAGCCGACGGCGTTGCGACCCCGCACACGATCCCCCCACGCGGGTCTCCTTGGTTGCCCAGACCCGACCGATCTTCTCTCGCTGAACAGGGGGAGCGAAGGGGGCATCGCACTTTGACATATCCCAGCGCTGCCATCGGCCCCGAACCTCGATGATCGACAGGGCGGGCGCGGAGATCTACTGAATCCGGTCGCGTGCCCCGCTCGGATGATCGCCGCGCCGGGAGCGGGTAGCGTCTGCGGCAAATCAGCCAGCGTGGGAGGGAGCCTTGCCAGCAGCTGCCGGGATCACCGTGCGGGACGGCGAATGACGCCTAGCGGCGATACCCCCCTGCGAGTGCTGATCGCCGGCGGCGGCGTTGCCGCGCTGGAAGGTCTGCTCGCTCTGCGCGCGCTGGCCGGCGATCGGGTGACGATCTCGCTGATAGCGCCCGACCCCGAGCTGGTCTACCGCCCGGTCACGGTCGCTGAGGCATTCGGGCGCGCCGAGGCGCGGACCTATCAGCTTGCCGAGATCCTCGCTGACCAGCACGTGGCCCAGATCGTCGACTCGTTGGTACGGGTCGATCCCACGGGCCACGCGGTCATGACGGCGTCGAACGCGACTATCCCCTACGACGCATTGTTGATCGCCACCGGCGCCAGGACCACCAACCCGCTCCCCGGAGCGCTGATGTTCGCCGGCCGAGCCGAGGTGCCGCGGCTGCGGACGCTGCTCGACGAGCTGGTCGACGGGACGGCCACCTCAGTGGCGTTCGCGCTGGCCCGTGAGCAGACATGGGCACTGCCGCTGTACGAGCTGGCCTTGATGACGGCGGGGCACCTTCGCGATCAGGGCAGCGGCGCACGCGTGACGATCGTCACCCCCGAGGAGGAGCCCCTGGGGCTGTTCGGACCGCCGGCGGAGGCGGCCCTGCGTCAGATGCTCTCGGCGGTCGGAATCAGGCTGCGCTGCTCCGCGCTGCCGGCCACGATTGCGCATCGGCAGCTCGTGCTGGCCGGCGGCGGCAACGTGGCCGCCGACCGAGTCGTCACGCTCCCGGCGCTGGAGGGCCCGCTGCTGGCCGGGCTGCCGGCCGACGATCGGGGTTTCATCCCCGTCGACACCCACGGGCGCGTCACGGGAGCGCCCGACGTCTACGCCGCCGGCGACGTGACCACGTTTCCGTACAAGCAGGGCGGCCTGGCGGCCCAGCAGGCCGACGCGGCCGCGGAGGCGATCGCGCAGCGCGCCGGCGCGCCGATCGAGCCGATCTCGTTTCGCCCCGTGCTCCGCGGGCTGCTGATGACCTCCGGAGCGCCGCTGTACCTGCGCTGCGAGCCGCATCGCCTCTCCCGCCAGGCGTCGGTGGCGATCGACGTGCCGTCACCTTCGCACAGCGGTCCGGCGGCGCCGTCGGCATCAGACCAACCGCTGTGGTGGCCGCCGGCCAAGATCGCGGGCCGTTACCTGGCTCCGTATCTGTCCACGGCGCGCCCGGCCCCGCTGCAAGCCGGGCTGCTGGCCGACCGAGTGGCGATACCGGGGCCGGCGCTGGCCGACGCCGAGCATCACGACGCACTGGAGCTGGCGCTGCTGCTCGCCGAAGGTGACGCCCGCTGGGGTGACTACCGCTCGGCCCTCACCGCCTTGGCGGCGGCCGAGGCGCTCGAAGGGGCGCTGCCCGCTGAATACGAGACCAAGCGACGCATATGGCTAGAGGAGGCGGCAAGGTGAGGTACGACATCGTGATCGTCGGCGGAGGCTCGGCGGGATGTGCGCTGGCCAACCGCCTGAGCGCGGACGGGTCGACTCGCGTGCTGGTGCTTGAGGCGGGCCGCCCGGACTACTCCTGGGACGTCTATATCCACATGCCCGCGGCGCTCTCGTTCCCGATCGGCAACCGGTTCTACGACTGGCGCTACGAGTCAGAACCCGAACCGCACATGAACGGCCGGCGCATCTATCACGCTCGGGGCAAGGTGCTGGGGGGCTCTAGCTCGATCAACGGGATGATCTTCCAGCGCGGCAACCCGCTCGATTACGAGCGCTGGGCATCAGACCCGGGTATGGAAGCATGGGATTACGCCCACTGCCTGCCGTACTTCAAGCGGATGGAGACCTGCATGGCGGGCGCCGACACCTGGCTGGATCAGCCGGCTAGCCACACCCCTTGTTTCTCGGTGGGCGGCCGCGGTGATAGTCCGGCATCGTCACCGACGCTCGACGGTGACCAGCAGCATCCAACAGGATCGGCTCCATCGCTATCTCCTTCCTCGTTTGGTGCTGGAGCCACCCGATGCTGCTCCGCGCCGAGCTCCGCTCTTCAGGCGTTCGGAGTCGCTCAGGGTCGGATGAACGACGCGGACTGCCCTGCTCGGAGCGCAAGGCAGCGCGCGTGAGGCGTCACCCGAGCGCACAGCTGTGGCTAACAATCAGGGGCCGTGTGAGGTTCGCCCGTTAGGATTCGCCCCCGCCAACGTCGGTCGAGACGGTTCCGTTCGACAGCAGGCTGCGGACCCTGAATCGCGGAAGCGTCTGGCGGGCGCGTGCTTGGGTCTGACCGAGCGCGACCGGCCCGAGGGTTGTTTCGCCAACACGTGTGCTCGTCCGCCAACAGTCGTAGCCGCCCAATCAGCTGGGCCCGCGGCACATACGCGGCACACACGAGGGGCCGGGTCCCGTGAGCGCTGGGCGGTTTAGCACAGGGCATCGATGCCGTGTGCCTCAGCGCCCTGCTTCGCCGGCGTACCAGGGCGATCACCGACGCTTCGTCGCAGACCTGGCTGCTTCGCGCCGATTGCGCGACCAGTCTGCACCATGTCGTTAGCCGGAACCTGGCTCCCAAAGCAAGCACCAACTCGACACGGGCGACACGATCGCGTGCTTGCTCACGGTGGAATCCGTTGGCATTCTGCAAGCGGTTGACCCGATGGAAGCGGCTCGTGGATCCGCGTGAAGGCGCTCGTCGCGCGTGGCGCTGCTGGCCGTCGTTAGGGCGCTGGCCCTGACGCTCGCAATCGCCCACATGCGTGCGCCCGCGGCGCTGGTCCCGGACGACCGCTTTCGTGCTCCGGCCGGCGCGGGTCGCGCGATCGCGTTGGCGACGAGGAGCTCGTGCCGGCCGGCGATGCCACGCGAGCGCTTTGCCACGATTGCGATCGTCCGCTCGAGGCGCCCGAGGCCGCCCTTCGTGGTACCGAAGGGCAGCGCGGCGGCCGGCGTCGGATCGTTGCAGTGAACGTTCGGCGATTGAGACGGGCTCAGGAGCGCCGCGGACCGACCGTTGACCGGCAAATTCGTCCGGTGGTGGATGGATCACCGGACGGGCGAGACGAAGCCTCGCAAGGCCTCCGGCGAGACCGAGAGCGAGCTCAAGCTCGTCGATGCCCGGGCTCGAGTCCGCGCGTCCGCTCGTTGATCGTCGTATGAGCCACACTGGAGGACAGATTTCACGCGTTGCCGGGCATGTGGGGGTTGTGATGACCGATGAGCGGCCGGATGTGGATCGTGCGAGCGGGTTCGAGTCCCTTTATCTCGAGCAGTACGCCTCGATTTACGCCTACGTTCGCCGTCGGCTGAATGACGCTCGGGTCGATGTGCCGGACGTGGTGGCGGAGGTGTTCGCTGTGGCCTGGCGCCGGCTCGATCAGGTGCCGGCTCCCCCGGAGGACCGGTTGTGGCTCTATGGCGTGGCCCGGCAGTGCGTGTCGCGCGCCCGTCGCACCGGCCGGCGGCGCCTGCGGCTGCAGGCACGCTTGTCCGAGGAGGCCCGGGCGACCGTTGCGCGGAACGGATCTGCCGGTTCGACGGAGGACTTGGTGCGTGCCGCGATGGAGCGGCTTCGCCCGGGCGAGCGGGAAGCGCTGCGCCTGGTGATGTGGGAGGGGCTCAGCCACGCCGAGGCGGCGCACGTGCTCGGCTGTTCAGTCAACGCGGTCGCGCTGCGCCTGCGCAAGGCGAGGACGCGGTTGCGCGCTCAGCTCGAGCCGCCCGCCGGGCGCGCATCACAACCGGCCCCCGAACGTTGGAGTTGACGCAATGGATCTCGACAAGCTGATTCGCGACGCAGACCCGATGCGAGGCGTTGTGGTCCCGGAGGCGAAGGTCAGTGATGCGCGGCGGGTGCACGGGCGTCGCAAACCGCGCCGGACGAGCTGGTCGGTGGGCACCGGCGCGCTTCCCGCGCTGCTGGCCGTGGCTGGAACGATCGCGGTGGGGGTGGTCGCCCTATCGATAGGAAGCCACCGGGGATCGAACGTGGCCGGGGGACCCACGCC
>CABEDJ010000200.1_pt1 | contig 9801 bp, 4 predicted proteins | sample 3422951 | NCBI WGS metagenome assembly CABEDJ01 (sample SAMEA5534329, study PRJEB31848) | metagenome | biome: tundra; feature: field; material: soil | place: USA | collected 2013-05 | depth 0.15 m | reverse complement strand
CCCCGGGCGGCCCGCGTCAGCGCTCGAACAGCGGACGACTCGCGACGGAGATCGGGTATCCGTCGCGGTTTCCCGAGCCGCGGCCGGTCGCGGCCAAAGCGAGCGTGTTCGCTGGGGAACCTTGGGTCCGCGCGGTGATCGCAACACCCGCTCAGTTGGAGGGACTTTCTAGGTCATCCGTGCTCCGTGGTTGAGTAGCGCGCCGGTCGTCGCGAAGCCGGCGGGCGACGATCCGGGCTGCGGGCCGGGCACCCAGATCCTGTAGCTGATCGAGGGCTTGGCGCATAACGAACTGGTCGTCGGCGTCTGCCAGCGCGAGCGCCGCCTCGCAGGGACAGCCGATCTTTCGCCAGAGGTCCCCTGCTCGCGCCCATTTTCCGGCGATCGCAAGCTCGGACTATCCAACGTCGAGATCGCCGAACGTCTCGTGCTCTCAACCCGCACGGTGGAGTCCCACCTCTACCGATCGATGCAGAAGCTCGGGATCAGCGATCGCCGCGACCTGTGACACGGTCTGACGATCGACTCGCGCGGCTGCTCGTGTCGGAATCCCGCAGGTTGATCTCGGACCAGCTCTTGAGGGGGCGAGGGACGAGGAGCACTCTCGGGTAACCCACGCCCCGCTGCTGCTCGGCCTAGAAGCAGTAGCGTCCGTCCGCTCCTTCTCGCGGGCGAGCAGGTTGTAGTGGTGCTGCATCGAGACGAACCGCGCCAAGCAGTGCTGCCGCTGCAGGTGCAGCACCTTGCTGAACTCCCACGCGTCCATCGACGAGGCGCCGATGTAACGGGCCTTGGCGGCCTGCACGACGTCGTGCAGGGCCTCCAGCGTCTCCTCGATCAACCTCAACGCTCAGCGGCGGACATCGCATGGCTGGCGTCCGTGGCAGCGTTGGAGTTGAGGAATTCGTCGATCGCTTGGACGTCCAGCGGGCGGGCGTAGAGGAAGCCTTGGCCGTGGTCGCAGCGCTCGTGTTGGAGCGCCGTGAGCTGCGCTTTGTTCTCGATCCCTTCGGCGAGGGTCTTGAGGTTGAGGCTTTTGCCGAGTCGCACGAGGGTGTGGATCAGGGCGGCGGAGTCATCCGAGCCGGCGATTCCTTTGATGAAGGATCGGTCGATCTTTATCGCATCGACGGGGAACTGGCGCAGGTAGGCGAGCGAGCTGTATCCGGTGCCGAAGTCGTCGATCGCGATGTTGACCCCCAGCTCCTTGAGCGCTACCAGCCGACGAGTCGTGGCATCCGCGTCGCGCATCAGCGTCGTCTCGGTGATCTCGAGTGTGAGCGCGGAAGACTCGAGGCCGGCGCCATGCAGCGCATCGCGCACGTCGTCGATCAGCTCGTCGCGGTCCAACTGGCGCCCGGACACGTTCACCGAGATGCCGATCTCGTGTCCCTGCGCGTGCCATCTCGCGCCCTGCTGGCAGGCCTGTTTGAGCACCCAGCGTCCGATCGCCACGATCAGGCCGCTCTCCTCGGCGATCGGGATGAACACATCCGGCTGGATGACGCCGCGCGTGGGGTGGCGCCAACGGAGCAGCGCTTCCACTCCGATCGTGCTCCCGGACTGCAGATCGAACGTGGGTTGATAGGCGAGGAACAGCTCGCCCGACTCCAGCGCCTCGGTCAAGTCCATCTCCAGCGTCAGCCGGTCCTGGACCACGGTCTGCATGCCCGACTCGAACAACGCGAAGCGGTTCTTGCCCTCCGCTTTAGCCGCATACAGCGCCACGTCGGCGTCGGCCAGCATCTCCTCGGCCGTTGCCCGCTGCCCATAGGCGATGCCGATGCTCGCGGTCAGCGAGAACTGCCGGCCAATCTTGTCGTTCATGTCGTAGGGCTCGCGCAGGACGTCCAACAGGCGCTCTGCGACGAGCTCCGGACCGGCATCCAGCGAGCTGCCCTCCAGCAGAACCACGAACTCGTCGCCCGCAAGCCGAGCGGCGGTGTCGCTTTCGCGGATCACGCTCTGGAGGCGCCGGCCGACGATCTTCAAGAATTCATCGCCTGCCGCGTGCCCAAACCTGTCGTTGACGTGCTTGAACCCGTCAATGTCTACGTACAGCGCCGCCACCGGAACCTGAATGCGCCTGCCCCGGGCAAGCATCTGCTCAGCGCGGTCCAGGACGAGAACACGGTTTGGCAGCCCGGTCAGCGAGTCGTAAAGAGCCTGGTAGCGAAGCTGGCCCGTCTTCTCAGCAACGAGCGTAAGCGCACGATCGCGCGCACGCGACAGGACAAACACAAGCAGGAACAGCAGCAAGCTCAACACAGCGCCGGCGACGAACACAACCACCCCCTGCGTATCGGCGGACAGACCGCTGACGACCGGGACTCCCCGCACGTCCACAGTCCACGTGCCGTCGATCGACAGGGTCGTCTTCTTCGCGAGCTGTCCTGTCCGACCGGACCGCCCAGCGAAACCAGCGAGCACTGAGGGCTCCCCGGGGTTCGTGTGGTAAAGGTCAACCCGCAGGCCTTGGTTGTTCCCAATGGCCGCGTTGATCACTGCCGGCATGTTGAACGAGCTCACAAGCCAGCCTCCGACGGCAGCGCGGCGCTCGGCGACGGTGGCGAGCGGAGCGCCACGCCGATAGAAGGCCGCCTCGAGGAACGTCGTATGCAGCGACGGCAGGTCGACCGCAAGCGCGAGGAACTGATTGCTGTCGGTCGCGACCTGCAGCAGTCTGGACTGAAACAGACCCACAGTCGAGCTCGGAAGGCACCAATCCTCCTGAACGAGGCCGGCGGTCAGGCTCGTCAATGGAACCAGCTCTCCGCCCTCCGAGAGCAGGCAGTAGCGCACCTCCCGCCCACGTTTGACCGGTGAGAGCCATCTGCCCAAAAGCGCGCGGAACGCCGGGTCAGCGTCACGGCCCGATTCAAACGTGGTCAGCTTGGCTGCCGGCACCGATGCAACGACGGCGCTGCCGATACTTCCCACCTGGCGCTGACGGCCCTGCAGCGTCGTGTACCAAGTGTTGAACCCGGTTGCGCTCAGATGCGGCTGCATCGTCAACACGCCACGGAGCGTCGCAACGAAGTCCGCATTACGACGCAACAGCGTGCCGAGCGTGTCCGTCACATCAGAAGCCGTGGCCCGCGACGCCTGGCGTTGGTCCTGCCGCTCGCTCGAACGCCACAGAAGCGCACCCGCCGCAGAGAGCGTCAGACCCGCGAGCAGCACCGCGCACGCGACCAGCACCCACGCCCGACGACGGCGCTTGTCGTCGCGACCCTCAGATTGCGTTGCATCGACCGCCTTGACATTCGCCCTCACCAGATCGCATCGACGCTTTCGCAGCGCACCCACAGCGTACGAAGCCACAACGGACACACGGTCAACTCCATAGCTCCCTGGAGCGCTCCACCGAGCGCGATCGGGCTGCTCGACAGTGCAGGTTCTAGGCCTGGAGCAGAGCCAGCTCGACGTCCGACCGGACTTCTGCTTCGACCGGATCGCTTGCAAGGACTAGTTGCCGTTCAAGCCGGCGCTGCGTACGGCGACTCGGTCAGCCATGCGGTGAGATCCTCCGCCGCGTATGGGCGGCTGAGGTGGTATCCCTGGACGCTGTCGCATCCGTACGCGACAAGCAGGTCCATCGCGATTTTGTCCTCGACGCCTTCGGCGACGACGGTCAGACCCAGGTTGTGGGCGAGGTCGATCGTTGAGCGCACGATGACTGCATCGTCGGTGCCGGCGGCGAGGCTCGTGACAAAGGACCTGTCGATCTTGAGCTCATCGACCGGTAGGCGCTGGAGGTAGGCCAGTGATGAGTATCCGGTGCCGAAGTCGTCGATCGACATGATCTCTCCCATGTCGTGCAGCCGGCCTAGGATCTCGGGAGCGGCGGCTTCGATCAGTGCCCCCTCGGTGAGCTCGAGGATCAGCCGGTCAGGCGCGGTGCCCCAGATGTCGGTCAGCTCGGCGACGGTGTCTGGGAGACTGTTGGTGTGACGCAGGCTGTGCGCGGAGATGTTGACGGCCATCGTGAGGTCGACGCCCTGATCAATCCAGATCCGCTGCTGGCGCAGCGCCTCGTTGAGCACCCATCTCGTCACGGGCGCGATCAATTCGGTGCGCTCCACCTCGGGCATGAAGCTGGCGGGCGACAGCAGACCCTTTAGGGGGTGCTGCCAGCGGAGCAGCGCCTCGACGCCGGAGATCTCGCCTGTGCCCAGGTCGATCTTGGGCTGGTAGTGAAGGACCAGCTCCTCACGGGCGACGCACTGGCGCAGGTCGCGTAGCAGCTCGAGTTGATGCTCTGCCTGCGTTTGCTGCGCCGCGTCCCAGACGGCGTGACCGCCGCCGGAGCGTTTGGCGACGTACATCGCCGCGTCGGCATGACGCAGCAGCTCGGCCGTGGTTCTGCCGTGCTCGGGAAACACGGCGATGCCAATGCTCGCCGCCACGTGAACGACCTCGTCATTGACCACGAATCCTGGCTCGCAGGTCTGCTGGAGCTTCCAGGCCAACGCTGCCGCCGACGCCAGGTCAGTCGAGCCGCCAGGGAGGATCGCGAACTCGTCGCCACCGAGCCGGGCGATCGTGTCGGCTTCCCGCAGCACAGCAACCAGGCGCTTGCCGACCTGCTGTAGCAGCATGTCGCCGTGATCGTGTCCGAGCGTGTCGTTGACCCGCTTGAACCCGTCCAGATCCATCACAAACACAGCCCGCGACTCATCGCTCCGCTTGGCCGACGCGAGCGCATGAAGCACGTGCTCCGTGAACAAAGTGCGATTCGCCAAGCCGGTGAGACCGTCGTGGAGCGCCTGGTGCTCGAGACCCTCGGTGTAGGCCTTACGCTCGGAAATGTCACGCACAAACGCGAGCGTCAGGCTCCGATCGCCACGCCTGATCTCGCCGTGCTCCACCTCCATCGTGAACGTCGAGCCATCCTGACGGCAGCCGAGCGTCTCAGTCGCCGTGTTCTGCGGGGTGCTAGCCAAGTCACGAAACTCCTCTCGGAGCGCGGGCGCGATCATCACCGTCAGGGGCCGCCCGATCGCCTCCTGCTCCCGATAGCCGAACAGCGCTCGCGCGGACGGGTTAAGCGACTCGATCAGCCCCCCTCGCCAGCGGTCACGATCCCGTCCGCGACGTTATCAAGCACCGCCTGCGTAGTCGCCTGGAGGTCGCGCAACGCCGCGTTCAGCGTCGTGATCGAATCGAGCGAGCGCTGCAACTCCTCAGACTGCAAAAACAGGTCGACGAACACCGAAACCTTGGCCCGCAGATCACCGGGCACAACCGGGGTGAAAATGAAGTCGACCGCGCCGCTGTCATACGCGGTACTGGTCTGCGTATCCCCACGCGCATGAGCGGTGATGAAGATGATCGGCGTCCGGCTCGACTCACGCCGCTGCCGGATCAGCTTCGCCGTCTCATACCCATCCATGCTCGGCATCCGGACGTCCATCAGGATCAACGCGAACGTCTGGCGCGAAACAGCGCGCAGCGCGGCGCGTCCCGAGTCAGCCTCGACAACGACCACACACAGCGAAGCGAGCATCGAACGGATCGCGACCCGCTGACCCTCGCGATCGTTGACTAGCAGCACCGCCGGCGGCAGCCGCGCCACCCGCGAAGCCTCAACAGGGAAGCGGTCCACCATCAGCCAAGCACGCCAGACGCCGGCCCCGCAGACGCCCCAGCTGTCAGGGATTCACCCGGGGTAAGCAGGCTGTTTGGGTGCCGCGACGGAAAGCCGCGGCGCGACCAAGCTCCCTGCTTGACCTCCGCCTCGGACAGCAGCAACAACCCGGGACTGTCGAGCGGCTCGGTCGCGTCGTTAGTGATCATCTTGAAACCAGTGGCAGTATCGGCACGAACGACCGCACACTTAAGCCCGAGCGCACCCGCGAACCGCCCTGGGTTCTAGGGTGATGGCCGGCTGAACGGCCTTCGCTTCCGAGGTATGGGCTCTGCTGCTCAGCCCGTGGTGTGCGAGGAGTCGTGCTGGCGCGTCAGCTCGATCGCGAAGTGGTGAGCGGTTGTTGTTCGGTGGCGTGGTGTGTTGCGGGCCGGTCAGCAGCCGGTGATTCTGCCGGGGTTGCGATTTCGGCGAGTAGCGCCTTGATGGTTTGCGGGTCGAATTGGCCGCCGGCGCAGGATCGAAGCTCCTGCTGGGCGCGCTCGAGCGTCATCGCCGGGCGGTAGGGGCGGTCGCTTGTCATTGCGTTCAGGGCGTCGCAAGCGAGCGTGATGCGGCTCGCGAGGGGAATCTGCTCACCGGCGAGGCCGTCGGGGTAGCCGCTGCCGTCCCAGTGTTCGTGCTCGGCCCGCATCGCGGGCGCGAGGTGCGATAGGCCGGGTGTGCCTGCGATGATGTGCTCTCCAACGATTGGGTGCTGGCGCATCAGCTCCCACTCCTGTTCATCAAGCGGCCCCTGTTTCTGCAGAATGGAGTCTGGGATCCCGACCTTGCCGATGTCGTGCAGCAGAGCGACTTGTTCCACGTCCCGGGTGGCGTCTTGGCCAAGGCCGAGGTGGCCGGCGACGGCCGACGCGAGTTCGACCACTTGCTTGGAGTGCTCGCCGGTGTAGAAGTCGCGCGCCTCCAGCGCGACGAGTAGCGTGCGTACGCCGGTCGCGCTCGCCTGTACGCGTCGGATTGCCTGTTGCTCGGTTTCGTCCTCGATCAGCTCGGCGGCGAGGTCGCTCAGGAATCCCAGGAGTTTGGCGTGGCGTTCGCTGAGTTCGGGGTGTGGGCGGGTGTCGACGGCGCATAGCGTCCCGTAGATTTCTCCGGAGCGAAGGCGCACGGGCACACCGGCGTAGGCGCGTAGGCCCAGGCTCTTTGTGAGCTGGAGGTCTCGCGTCTCGGGCTCGTCCGCGAGGTCGGCGACGGTCGAGCCGATCCGGCCGTCGAGCATTCGCTGGCAGTGCGTCACGCTGAGCCGGATCGTGTCGCCCTCCGTGACTCCGAATCGCTCCTGCTCGCCGGCAAAGTGCGCGAAGACGTAACTGTCGCCATCCAGGCGGGTCAGGAATGAGACGGGCATGTCGAGCTGACCGCGCGCGAGCTCCAATAGCCGTGCGATCCCCGCGGCCGTTCGCACCGGGCGAGCGATCGCTGGCGGCCTGTCGTTGTTCGGGAGTTCTCCGCGGACTCTCTCCAGCAGGCCGCGAACGGTGTCGCCGAGACGAGCGGTGGCGTGCGAGGTGCGGATCGCACTGTCGCCGCCGAGCGCATCGCGGATCCGCTGGACGATGGCCGCGGCGTGCAGCGCATCAACGCTCGCAAGCAGCACCGCTAGCTCACCATGGCCAAGGTGGGCGACTGGGTCAGCGTCACGGCTCGCGCGTGCCAGCGCCTCTGCGGCATCGGCGACCGCCTGGTCGTCGCCATCGACTTTAGCGAGCAGCACGCTGCATGTGCTGCCGCCGGCGTCGAGCACGTGCAGCTCCTCTTCGAGCGCGACCTCGAAGGCCCGCTGGTTGAGCAGCCCGGTTATCGGGTCCTGCTCTGAGAGCGCCTCGAGCTGAGCCGCGTAGCGAAGCAGCTCACCCTGAGCGGTCTTGCGATCGGTGATGTCCTGGATCTGCGCCACGAAATGCTGCGGCACGCCGTCGATATCACGGACGATCGTGAGCGTCATAAGCCCCCAGACGATCCCGCCGTCCGGGAGCAGGTAGCGCGTGGAGTGCTGGTAGCTGTCGATCTCGCCCGCCAGCGCCCGGTGCTCCTGCTTGAGCTCGGCGGCCAGGTCGTCGGGATGGGTCACTTCGTGAAACAAGCTGGCCAACAGCGTGTTCTCATCACGAGCCAGTAGCTCGCACAACGCCGGGTTGACGGCAAGGAAGCGACCGTCTGGCGCTACGAGCGCCATACCGGTTGATGCTGCTGCAAACGCACCGGCGAAGCGCGAATGCGCCTCGGTCAGCCGCGCCGCGGTCCGGTTGCGTTCGGTCACATCCCGCACGATCGACACCACACCCGTCACCTCGCCTGCATCATCGAAAAGCGGCGAAAGCGCGACCGCGATATCGACCAGGCTCCCGTTCTTGCGCCGCTCGCGCGTCTCCAGCGACACTGATTTTCCCTCCCCGAGCGCCCGTCGTACGCGGGCGACGTCGTCGAGGTAGTCGGCCGTTCGCAGTAGCGCGACAGACGCGCCGATCATCTCTTTCGCGCTGTAGCCATAAAGACGCTCGGCGGCTGGGTTCCAGCTCTCGATCGTCCCGTCCAGCGAACTGGATAGGATCGCTTCACCGGACGAGGTAACGATCGTTTCGCATCGCCGACTGCGCGCCTCCGCTTGCTTGCGCTCGGAGATGTCGTGCATAAATGCCGCGAAGCGCGGTCGTCGACGCCGACGCCGACGACCGACGACCGACAGTCCCAGCTCGATCGGCACCTCTCGCCCGCTGCGATGCACCGCCGCTAGCTCGAAGCGGCCTGCGGTCAACCGTTCGACGCCGCCGGCCACAAACCGGCTCATCGCTGCTCGATACCCCGAACGCAGCCCCTCCGGCAGGAGCAGCTCCCCCATGTCAGCGCCAACAGCCTCCTCGCGAGTCCAACCGAACATCGCCTCAGCGACACAGTTCCAGCCGACGATCCGCCCATCGGCCTCCATCACAACGAACGCCTCGACCGCTGCGTCGAGCAACGACCCCAGGTCGCCGCCTGGGATCGCCCAACGATCTGACAGGTCAAGGCGCATCCAACGAGCATCGGCCCAAGGAACCACATACTTGAGCGCAAGCCAGCAACGCGGACCTCGCTTGGCCCATCATCGCCCGTCCACGCGGCGCGAACCAGGTCGATCGGCAGATCGGCGCGAGCGAGCCGTCTAAGGGCGACCCTCTCCAGCGGACTCGTGTTCCTTGCGGTGATGGGACAACTCCGCGCGAATCAGGTCCGGTTCGCGTTCCATGGAGCCGACGCCGGCAATCGGCGGACGTGAGGTCACAGTCGTCAGCTCGAGCACGGTCGCTCCTAAGAATCAGCTTGCTCTCGCGTACCGCGCACCACGGCGTCCGGCGTAGAGGGCGACGTCAGCCCGCGCGGTGAGCTCGTCCAGCGTCTCCGGGTTCTCAAGTGCCGCTAGGCCCATACTCACGGACGCCCCCGGACTCCGCTCCTTCAAGTTTCTGGCCACCTCGTCAAACCGCCGGCGAGCGGCTTGGAGGTTGTAGCCCGACAGCGCACAGAGGAACTCGTCGCCTCCGTATCGGACGACAAGGTCGTATGACCGCAGCCCGGCTCTCAGTGCCACCACCACATCGCGGAGCAGCTGGTCGCCGGCGGCGTGGCCCTGCGCGTCATTGATCGCCTTGAGACCGTCTACGTCAACGAAGGCGAGAACGAGTCGCCCATCCGAGCGGCCCGCCCGGTCAATTTCCCGCTGGATATCGACCATGCCGCGGTCCCGTCCAAGCGCTCCGGTCAAGCCGTCAACGCCCGCCTGCGCGCGGTCGCGGGCAGCCTGCCTCCGATCGTGCGCGGCCCGCTCCCGATCGCGCGAACCCTCGCCTCTGTCGCGGGCCGCTCCTTCGCGGTCACGGGCTGCCTGCTCGTGCTCGCTGATCGAAACGCCGCCCTCCCGTTCGCGCTCGTCGGCCGCACTGTCGCGCCTTTGCGCCGCACTGTCGCGTTCCTCGGCCGCACTGTCGCGCCTTTGCGTCGCGCTGTCGCGCTCGTCGGCCGCGCTGTCGCGCGTCTCGGCAGCGGTGTCGCGCCTTTCGGTCGCGCTGTCGCGTTCCTCGGTCGCGCTGTCGCGCCTTTGCGCCGCGGTATCGCGCTCGTCGGTCGCGCTGTCGCGCCTTTGCGCCGCGGTATCGCGCTCGTCGGTCGCG
>CABEDJ010000195.1_pt1 | contig 9835 bp, 10 predicted proteins | sample 3422951 | NCBI WGS metagenome assembly CABEDJ01 (sample SAMEA5534329, study PRJEB31848) | metagenome | biome: tundra; feature: field; material: soil | place: USA | collected 2013-05 | depth 0.15 m | reverse complement strand
ACGTCGAGATGCCATTGCGAATCCTGCTGATCGACTCGCTGTCGCTGTTGAACCGCGGCGCGGAACTGATCGAACAGACCGAAGCCGCGTTGACGGAGAAGCCGGACATGGGACTGGCCGATCAGGCACTGATCGTCGCGCAGGGCAGCTACGGCCGGACCTTTTCAGGCGATTTCGTGGGAGGGGAGCTCGTTGCGCGCCGGGGCTCCGCCTTGCCGAGCGAGCCGGCGATGCGGCCATGACAGTCTGGAGCCTGACGACGATGGCGGTCGCGGTGAAGACGCAGGGACGTTACGAGGAGGCACTGGCCCTGACCGGCCGAGCGGTCCAGCTCGCGTTCGATTCCCCGGACGACAGCGCCCGGATGCGCCACCCGAACTTCATCCACGGCATGGTGTTGTGCGACTGCGACCGGATGGACGATGCGGCGCTCGCCTTCGGCACAGCCGCCGCGGAATCCTCCGAGCTGGAGTCCGTCTGGATCGTGCCCGACCTTCAACTGGTGGCGGCCGAACGGCGGTTCCTGCTCGGCGACTGGGAGGAGGCGGAGCCCCAATTCGAGGGAGGCGTCGTTGCTGCTCGTGAGCGCGGCAACCTGATCCTGATGCCGCGGATCCAGAGCTGCCTCGCCTTGATCGCCGCCGCACGAGGTGATCTGAAGGCCGCCAAGGTGGCCCTCGGTCTCGTCCAGAGCGAACTCACCAGCCAGCATCCGCGTTTCGGAGCCGAGTTCGTCGCCTATGCCGCGTCTGTGATGGCGGAGGTCGACGGCCGGCCCGCCAACGCGCTCGAGCTGCTTCGTCGCTGCTGGTACCACGACGCCGCCCAGGAGAACCGCTATTCGCATCGGTTCCTGGCGCCGGCACTGGTTCGCCTGGCGATCTCCCATGATGAGGCTGCTCTCGCGCTAGAGGTCACCCAGGGGACTGAGCAGTCCGCGGCATTGGCCGGCGCGGTCCCGAGCGTCCCCTCACCGGCTGGGAGAGCCTGACCAAGAGCGAGCGGACCGTCGCCGAGCTGGTCGCCGAAGGCTTGACCAACCGGGAGGTCAGCCAGCGTCTGTTCATCTCGCCGCACACGGTCAACACCCACCCGCGCCGCACATTCCAGAAGTTGGAGGTCTCGACCCGGGCCGCGCTGGCCGCCAAGGTCGGCCGCGCCCAAGATCACGCGTTCGAGTGATGTTTCTCGCCCAGCGCTCGCGCAGACTCCCGACCGTCGAGCTGTTCACCACGACCGAAGGGAATCGACATGCAGAGCGTTGCCTTTGTCGCACCAATACTTCCGGGCAAGACCGAGATCGACCGCGCAGCGATGCAGTCATGCGCCGATGGCGAGCGCAAGGAGGCCCATCACGCCTCCCGTGAGTGGCGCGGAATCACCCGGGAGTCCGTGTGGATCCAGCAGACACCCGGCGGTGACTTCGCCGTCGTCTACCTGGAGGCCGATGACATCCAGGCGGCCATGGCCGGGATGGGCGAGTCCCCGGATCCCTTCGACAGCTGGTTCCGTGAGCACATCCTGGAAGTCCACGGGATCGACCTCGCGAACGGCTTTCCGCCCCCGGAGCAGGTCATCGATTTCCGACGCGAACCGGTGACCGCCGGAGCCTAACCGGGCCACACCTCATAGCGGCGCGCCCACCCCGGGCGCGCCGCCGCCGTTGCCGCCCGAGCGACAGCCACCGCCGAGAGCGAGACTGTGCCGGCCGATCCGGGACCTGGCGGCCGCTCATGGTGCAGAGCACCGACGCCGTCGCGCCGAGAAGACCTGCTTTGCATCCGCGGCGAGTCTCGGCGGCCATAACACGCGAGACCCCCCTCGCGCGGAATCCAAGTTCGCAGAGCCACCAGCCGGACGCTCGCTTCCATGACGGGAGCCGGCATCACGCTCGCTTATCCATTGCGACGCGAGCATGCGCCAGCAGGTGCCGCCGTGCGGGAGCCGTCGCGCCGTCTGCCCAGTAGCGACTCTCGCACTGCTGCGGAGCGGAAGCCCGCCGGACGCCGCATTCCAGTGCTGCTCTCGTCCGGAGCGCAACTCGCGGGAGACGGCTGGAAGACTCACGCTTGGCGGTGCGAACGCGAGTGTCTTGAGACGGTCGAGGATGTCCCGACGTGTGCCGTTGGTAGCCGGATGGGAACGCTGTCGGGTTGTTCAGAGAGGGCGCGACGACGACGGTCTACGGTCTGCGTCTGGTGCAAGAGACGCTTAAGTTCGCCGGCGAAGCGTGCTGGTCTTTTGAGAGCTACGTCTCGACCGGATCGAGCAACCGGTGTGGGGTCCGCAGAACGACCGCCATGGGGTCGTCTAGGAGCTTGCCGCGGCACGGCGCGGCTCCATCAGGATGTCTTTCGGGCGGCCGGGTGTCACCTCGCACTTGGCGCAGTGGCCGCGGTCGTCGAGCCTGGTGGCGCATCCGGCGTGCTTGAACACGCGGCTGTTCGGATGGCGGCGCCGGCCGCCCCACGCCAGCAACGCATGTATCACCAGGCGGTGGACTCAACGTCGCGTGCTCGCTTGGCATCCTCACCCGTGCCCAGGCGGACGAGCTCGCCGCGCTTGGCGTACACCGCTACAACCACAACCTGGAGACGGCGCGCTCCTACTCTCCAGAGGTGGTCACGATGCACAACTGGGAGGAGCGCTGGAGACCTCAGTGCTCGCCGGGGGACGCTCGGCGATATCAACGCCGTCATCGTTAACAACTACCTAACGACGCTCGGCCGCGATCCAGCGGAGGACCTCGAGCTGTTGGCCGATCTCGCCATGCCGGTCAAGGCGCTCTCCGCAACGTTATGACGAGCAACGAGCACTGCGACGGTTGCGGGAAGCCGCTCGCCAGCGGCGACCATCGCCAGTGTCGAGCCCGACGAGCGGCAACCGACCCGCCGCGGTTCTGCGTCGCGTGTGGCCGCAAGCTCGTAGTGCAGGTGCTGCCGCTGGAATGGAAGGCGCGGTGCGTGAGCTGCGGGCCCGGCCGCGAGCACGTGACCGAACTGATCAGGCAAGGCTTTCGCAGCAAGGGCTTGAGGTTGACACCGAGCTTGACATTTGACGTCACGGGGCATAGAAGTCTCGCCATGAGCCCCTCTGTGGTGCCCGTCAGCTGTGATATCGGCGAGGGGTTTGGTATCTGGGAGCTCGGGGCCGACGAGGAGATCATGCCGCACATCGACGTAGCTAACGCTGCGTGCGGGTTCCACGCCGGCGACCCGCTGGTTATGCGCAACACCGTCGCTCGGGCGAAGGCCCATGGTGTCAGCGTGGGCGCCCACCCGAGCTACCCGGACCTGCAGGGGTTCGGGCGTCGGGAGATGAAGATGGACGGCGACGAGCTGACCGCTGCGATCATCTATCAGGTGGGTGCCCTGCGCGCGTTCCTCGATGTCGAGGGGATGGCCCTCAGTCATGTCAAGCCCCACGGGGCGCTGTACGGACTCGCGGCGCGTGATGAAGCGACGGCGAACGCGATCGCTGATGCGGTTGAGCTGTTCGGGGTCCCCGTTCTTGGCATGGCGGGAACCGTCCACGACCAGGTGTTTACGCACCGCGGGCTTGACTTCCGGGCGGAGTACTACGCCGACCTCGACTACGACGACGACGGTTCCCTACTCATCACCCGACGCCACGCTGCTTATGACCCCGACGAGGCAGCTCGCCGAGTGATCCGAGCGGTGCGCGACCGCGTCGCCGTCTCGCGCTCGGGTAGAGAGATTCCCATGCGGGCAGACTGTGTCTGTATCCACTCCGATACACCAGGCGCGGTCGAGCTCGCGCGCGCCATCAAGCGCGCGCTTGGCTCGCTTGAGAACGGGTCCCAAGCCGCAGCGACTACAGGGAGCACGGCATGGCCAAGCACGAAGTCCTGACTCCGATCCCCGGGCTGTTCTACCGCCGGCCGGATCCCGATAGCAACCCATTCGTCGCCGAGGGCGACGAGGTAAAACCCGGAGACACGATCGGGCTGGTGGAGATCATGAAGAACTTTCAACCAGTCGAGAGCGAGGCCGGGGGTCGGCTGGTGGAGTTCCTGGTCGCCGACGAGGACGAGGTCGTCGCGGGGCAGACCGTCGCCGTCGTCGACGACGGCGCATGAAGCGCGTCCTCGTCGCCAACCGGGGGGAGATCGCGGTGCGCATCATCCGTGCCGTTCACGACCTCGAGCTAGAGGCGGTCGCCGTCTACAGCACAGCGGATGCCGAAGCCCTGCACGTCCGCATGGCCGACGAGGCGGTGGAGATCGGCCCCCCGCCGGCTGGGCGCAGCTACCTCGACATCGCGAAAATGGTCGACGCGGCGCGTGCCACGGGGGCGCAGGCGGTGCACCCGGGCTCCGGGTTCCTGGCCGAGCGCTTCGACTTCGCCCGCGCTTGCGAGGATGCTGGCCTGAGCTTCGTGGGACCGCGTTCCGAGCATATTGCCCTGATGGGCGACAAGGCACGGGCGCGGGAGGCGGCACGGGACTCCGGCGTGCCCACGATCCCGGGCAGCGACGGCGCCGTGGACGGCGCCGATGCCGCGCTCGCCGTTGCTACGGAGATTGGCTACCCGGTCGCCCTGAAGGCGGCCGGCGGCGGGGGCGGACGCGGGATCCGGATCGCCGAGGACGAGGCGGGTCTGCGATCCGGCTTCGCGCAGGCCTCGCGCGAGGCATCGGGCGCGTTCAACGACCCGCGGATCTATGTCGAACGCTTAATTTCGCCTGCACGTCACGTTGAGGTTCAGGTTCTGGGGGACGGCGACCGGTGCATCCATCTGCACGAGCGCGAATGCTCTCTGCAGCGCCAACGCCAGAAGATCTTTGAAGAGACGCCGGCTCCTGGGTTGGCGTCGGAAACCCGGACTGGCCTGTTCGAAGCGGCGCTCGAATTGTGCAACGCGATCGGCTACCGTAGCGCCGGCACAGTCGAATTCTTGGTCGACGCGAAGACCGGCGAGTTCTTCTTTATTGAGATGAATACTCGCATCCAGGTCGAGCACCCTGTGACCGAGCTGGTCACAGGGGTGGATCTCGTGGCTGAGCAGTTGCGCATCGCTGCCGGCGAGCCGCTTCGCCTCAAACAGGCCGACGTGGTCGCGCGCGGCTGTGCGCTCGAGTTGCGGATCAACGCCGAGGATCCAACCAAGGGATTCCAGCCGTCACCGGGCACCGCCGAGGAGTTGTCTCTGCCGTCGGGCCCGTGGGTCCGGGTCGACACGTGGTTGGAGCGGGGAACCAAGGTGCCGCCGTTCTATGACTCGCTGATCGCGAAGATCATCGTGTGGGGAGATGACAGGCAGACGGCAATCGAGCGCGCTCGGCGAGCTCTCGGCGAGGTGGTCATCCAGGGCATCAGCACGACGACGCAACTGCTCGCTGAGCTGCTGCGCGAGCCGTGGTTCGCGACAGCTGAGTTCCATACCGCCACGCTCGAGGCGTGGCTCGAACAGACGAGAGGAGCAACCGAAGCCGATGGAGGAGCCTAGAAGCACGCGGTACAGCTGGGGAGGTGACGAATACCTGTTCGTGGAGTTGGCGGAGGAGATGAGCATGGGGGCCTACTTTCGATCAATGGCAATCGTCACCACCCTGCGTGAGCGGCGCCCCGATGGCGTCATCGACATCTGCCCCGCGAACGCGTCATACCAGGTGCGCTACGACCCAGACCGGTTACAGCCGCAAACACTGAAGAGACTGCTTCAAGAGATCGACGGTGAGGTGGGCGACGCTCGCGATTTCAAGCTCGAGACGCGGATCGTCGAGATTCCGGTTCTCTACGGCGACCCCTGGACCCACGAGACGCTCATGCGGTTCCGCGATTGTCACCAAGATCCCGACTCCACCGACATCGAATACGCCGCCCGTATCAACGACTTCGACGGCGCGCAGTCATTCATCGACGCCCACACGGGCTCGCCGTGGCTCGCGTCAATGGTGGGCTTCGTGGCTGGCTTGCCGTTCCTCTTCCAAATGGTTTCCCGCGAGCGCCAGCTCGAAGTGCCCAAGTACATCCGGCCGCGTACCGACACGCCCGCGCTGACCGTCGGCCACGGGGGCTGCTTCGGCTGCATCTACTCCGTTCGCGGCGCCGGCGGCTATCAGATGTTCGGCATCACGCCGGTACCGATCTACGACCCGGATCAGGCGCTTCCTGACTTCTCGGATTTCGTCTGCTTCTTCCGTCCAGGTGACATCGTGAAGTTCACCCAGATCTCACGCGAGCGATACGACGAGGTCCGAGGGGAGGTCGAGGCTGGCACCGTGTCCATCCGCCAGCGCCCGACGACCTTCAACCTACGGGACTTCACTGCCGATCCTGAGGGCTACAACGAACGGCTGCTGGAGGTCATCCATGGGGATTGAAGTGCGAAAGCCCGGCCTATCAACCACGGTCCAAGACCTCGGGCGCGAGGGCTACTATCACGTCGGCATACCGCCGTCGGGTGCCCTCGACCTGTTCTCGCTGATCGCCGCGAACCTGCTGGTTGGCAACCCGGAGCGGGCGGCTGGCCTGGAGTGCGCGTACATGGGACCCGAGCTCGTCTTCTCGGATCCGGCGACCCTGGCAGTCACCGGCGCAGAGTTCGAGGCGCGCGTCAATGGCAGGGCACGGCCCGGGTGGACGTCATTCGACGTCGAGGCCGGCGATGTCGTTACATTCGGCCATCTGAAGGGCGGCGCCCGCCTGTATATCGCGGTATCCGGCGGCATCGATGTGCCCGAGAAGCTCGGCAGTCGCTCCACCTACGGACTCGGTGCCCTCGGCGGTCTGCACGGCCGGCCGCTGGAGGCAGGTGATGAGCTACCGGTGGGATCTGATGCAGCGGCGCCCACGCGCGAGCGCAGCGTGCCCGGCGAGCTCCGCCCGGCACTCCCGCGGGAGCTCGAGATTCGCGTGATCATGGGCCTCTACGACCATCTGCTGACCGACCGCGGCCGTTCGACGTTCCTGGAGACGACGTGGAAGCTCACGCCAGTGGCCGACCGCGTCGGCTTCCGCTACAAAGGCGAGAAACTCGAGATGCTCGAGCGCGAGCAGCCCTTTGGCGCCGGCAGCGATCCCTCGAACATCGTCGACGCGCCGTACCCCGTCGGCTCGATCCAGGTACCCGGCGGGGTCGAGCCAATTGTGCTGCACCGCGACGCGGTGTCGGGCGGCGGATACGCAATGATCGCCACCGTCATCAGCGCCGACATGGACACCGTGGCGCAATCGGCTCCCGGTTCGCAGACGCGCTTTCTGCCCGTGGACCTCGACGAAGCTCTGACGGCCCGCCATGAGCGAAACGAGCGCCTTCAGCAGCTGCGTGACGCGCTGACCTGAGCAGGTTGCGTACTGCGTAGAGGCGCTCCACCCCGGGTTCGCAAGCGGGCTGGATGCCCGAACACATTGTTCCTCTCCGGAGCCTTGGCGAAGCGCCCGATGGCCCCTCCATCTCTCGTTGCAGAGCATCGTTTGATGTCGGTGACGTGACCTGCGACCTAAGCCCAGAGCCCACACCCGACAGAATGACTTCGCCGGATAAGTGCTCGTGCAGCTCGCTGGATTTCTAAGTCTCGTCGGTGGGGACCAACGGCGGCTCACCGCAGGGGGCCTACAGCCTCAGCAGCATGGATGCGCGCCAGGTGACGTTCGGCGACCCCGCGGGTGATTCGCTGCTGTTCACGGACACCGGTGACAACTACAGTCTCAGCGACAGCAATAGCCCGTGCGAGGGCACGGACAACTTCAGCGACGTGCTCGTGCGACTCGACCACATCGAGGGGGCGAGAGAAGCCAACGTCGCGCGATTTATCTTCCAGCCTGAGGGCGTTGTGTGCTGCTGGAGGGACTGCCGCCCCCGACTCGGTGGTCTGCGGTCACCGCAATCAGACAATGCCGCTACAAGGCTGATAATCGAGGTCGGGCCACTCGTCACGCGCCTGGTGTCCTGGACAGTGAATGAAACACGCCACCGGCCGTTCGTTCCCCTCGCGCTCGGACGCCAATGATTCGAGAGTGTGGATCATCGGCGCTCAGCATCGATGCGTAGGTTCAGCGTCGAAGCGGACCTTGACTTCCGCTCGTAGGTTGCCATAACATGGTTGGGATAAGCGACCGTCAGCGGTCGCGGTAACCAGGGAAAGGTGAGTCGTGGGGCGCTCGAAGGTGGTTTTGATTTGCGTCTTGTTGGCTTTCTGCGGCTGTATCTTTGTCTCGAGCAGTTCGGCGGCCTCGTCGACGGTCGCTACCGTGCAGGCGGAGCAGATGCAGTTGCCCGCTGGCGCCAGCGTGGTCATCGATAGGGGTGCCAGTGCCGGTAAGGCGGTGAAGCTCACGAGTTCAGGTTCGAGCCTGACGAGCACGCTGACTCTGCCGAGCGCCGCCACCTCTGTGAAGATCGTCGCCCATGGGACCAGATGTCAGCAGGGTTGGCCGACGATGACTGTGAGCCTCGACGGCGTTGCGGTGTTGACGAACACTTCGGTGGCCAGCAGCAGCTGGCACAGCTACAGCGCTTTGCTGTCGTTGGCGGCGGGCAATCACGCGCTGAGCGTCACCGACACCGCTGCCAACTCATGCCGCACCCTCTACGTCGACGAGATCGTCCTTTCCGGGCCTCCCCCCGCCGCACCCGCGATCTCGCTCTCGGCCACGCCGGCGTCGATTACCGCGGGCGCTGCCAGCACGCTGACCTGGAGCACCACCGGCGCGACCGCATGCACGGCCTCGGGGCCGTGGTCGGGCAGCGAGCCTACGGCCGGCTCCACTTCGACCGGCGCCCTCAGCGCCAGCGCCACGTATACCCTCAGCTGCACCGGCACCGGGGGCAGCGCGGCGGCCTCGGCTACGGTCACGGTCACGCCCGCAACGCAGTCGGCGAAGAAGGTCTGCGAGTCGGTGGCGATACCCGCCTACTTCTATCCGACCGCCGGCGGCCTATGGAACACCGCGGGCGCGGCTGAGCCCGGCGTAGGCATTATGGTCGCCAACGTCGCCAACGGCCCCGGGACGGCCGTGAACTCCAACTACACGGCGGCGATCGCGCAGGCGCGCGTCGCGGGCGTGCAGGTCTTCGGCTACGTCTACACCAACTACGGGGCCATCAGCCTGAGCACCGTGGAGGCGAACATCAGTGCCTGGAAGAACCTCTACGGCGTGACGAGCATCTTCCTCGATGAGGCATCCACCAGCAACTCGGAGCTCTCCTACTACGAGAGCCTGACCAGCTACGTCCACGCCGAGGCCTCGGGCGCTAAGACGATCGTCAACTTCGGCACCATCCCCGCGCAGAGCGAGATGAACGCCGGGGACGTCGTCATCACCTTCGAGGGCGACTACTCCTCCTACGAGGGCATCCACTTCCCCACCTGGACGGCCAGCTTCGCCCCGACCCGGTTCTACAACATCGTCTACGACGTGCCCGACCAGCCGTCGATGCTCACCGTCCTAAATGAGGCCGCCAGTGCGGGCGTCGGCTACGTCTACGCCACCAACGACCTCCTGCCCAACCCCTACGACACGCTCCCGCCGTACCTGAGTGCCGAAGCGAGCCAGGCCTACAGCAACTGCTAGTAGGACTTTGGTAGGTCGTTACAGGAGGTGTAGTGGGGTGCGCCGAATCTCGTGTCATGGTCAGTGTTATGAAGCGCGAGGACGAGATCACGGGCGTGGTCGGCGTGGCGCTGGCGGTCAAGGAGCATATGGCGGACGTCGCTCGGGGTTTGGTGCGTTCAGAGCAGCGTCGCTGCGCGGCGGCGTACGCGCGGGGGTTGTTGGAGGCCGGTACGCGTAAGTCGCTTGAGCCGTTGGTCGCGCGGCTGGGTGAGGATGGCGACTATGAGACGTTGCAGCATTTCTTGGCTGATAGC
>CABEDJ010000190.1_pt1 | contig 9876 bp, 7 predicted proteins | sample 3422951 | NCBI WGS metagenome assembly CABEDJ01 (sample SAMEA5534329, study PRJEB31848) | metagenome | biome: tundra; feature: field; material: soil | place: USA | collected 2013-05 | depth 0.15 m | reverse complement strand
AGTCCCTGGTGGCGCCGGTAGACGACATAGCCGATCAGGCCGATGACCATCCAGCCCACGCCGACGGTCCGCGCCTCGACGTGCAACGCGAGCACCGAGACCCAGGCGGCGAAAGTGCCGATGCCTCCGAGCACGGCCGTGAGCGGGATCTGGCGGCCTCGGAAGCGAATGTTCCAGGGCATTCGGTAAGGCCGCTCGCGGTCGGGATCCTTGATCCGCAGCGCGATCACCGCAGCGTGAGCGGTCGTGAACGAGAGCATCGCCCCGAACGAGTACAGGTTGCCCAGAAAGTCGGTCTTGCCGGGGATCAGCAGGATGCCGGCGAACACCGAGAACACGACGATCGTGAACCACGGGGTGCGGTAACGGCTGTGCAGACGGGAGAAGATCGCCGGCAGCTGGCGATGCTCGGCCAGCGACCACGACAGGCGCGAGATGCCGATCAGGCCGGCATTGGTGGCGATGAACAGGATCGTCGCCGCCAGGATGCCCACGTAGTAGCGCAGGATGTGGGTGACCGCCGAGGGCAGGCCGAGATTGCTGATGATCCCCAGCACCGGGTCGTTCTCGTAGCCGTGCGGAGGCCCTTGCCCGAGCAGCGTCGTGTACTGGCCGTGCTGGTGGATCACCGGCAGCGCCGACAGCGCCACGACGGTCATCCCGGCGTAGACGCCGAGCACGGCGATCAGGATCCGGTTGACGGCCTTGGGGATGTCCCGGCCCGGGTCGCGCGCCTCCTCGGCCATGTTGGAGACGGTCTCGATCCCCGTGTAGGCGAGCATCGCCAGCGATAGTGCGAAGATCACCTTCGGGTAGGTCGGGACGGTCCCGAGGTGGACCTGGCGCACGAGCAGGGAGGGCTTGAGCACCAGGAACGCGCCGACGATGATGATGATCACCTGGGTAACCAGGTCGGCGATCGCCAGGAAGAAGTTCAGCTTCGCCGACTCCCCGATGCCGCGAATGTTCAGCCACGCCAGCACGGCGATCACGATCAGGCCACCGATCACATCCCCCGGGCCGTGGGTCAGCGCCGGCCAGAAGGCCCCCAGGTAGTGGGGCACGAAAAAGGCCGAGATCGCGATTGTGAGGATGTAGTCCAGGCTCAGCGCCCAGCCGGCGACGAACGAGACCACCTCGTTGAAGGCGTGGCGGGCGAACGACGACGAGCCGCCGGCCTCTGGGAACATCGCCGCGCCTTCGGCATAGGTCTTGGCCGTCAGCGCGAACAGCCCACCGGCAATCAGGAAGATGACCGGCGTCAGCCCGAGCGCGGAGGCGGCGACGATCCCGAGCGCGTAATAGATCGATGAGCCGACGTTTCCATACGCCGTGGCGAACAGGCCGCCGACGCCGACGGTCCGCCGCAACCCAAGTGCCTCTATCTTCGCCATGTGCCTTAGATCCACCGTACGAGGGAGCGCGCACAGATCTCGCAAACGTTGATCGCGCACAGCAGCGCCACGACGCCGATCCCGAAGATCACATTCCCCGGCGAGCTCTTCAGAAAGGGGAAGAACAGACCGCCGATGTAGTGGGGCACGAAGAACGCCGAGATGGCGATCGTGATCGTGTAGTTGAGCATCTGGCCCCACGCGGCGAAGAACGACCAGAACTCGTTGAACGCGTGCCGGGCGAAGCTCGACGCGCCGCCGGCCTCAGGGAACATCGCGGTCGCCTCGGCGTAAGTAGCGGCGGTCAGGTAGAAGATCACGCCGGTCAGCACGAACACGACCGGCGTCAGTCCGAGCGCGTAGGAGGCCACCAGCCCGAGCGCGTAGTAGATCGAGGAGCCCACGTTGCCGTAGGCCGTCGAGAACAGCACGTTGACCCCGAGCACCCGCTGCAGTCCGGGCAGCCTGCGTTCAGCCATCAGCCGGCTCCGCGCCCAGTCGCCAGGAACAGCGTCGCTTCATGCTGCGGCACTCTAGCCACAGTCCAGGGTCAGTCCCAAGCGCTAAGGGATGCTCAGATCCTCTTCGGCTCCAGCGCGCGCAGCCGACGGCGGCGCGGTCAGGATCACCCGGCAGGGCGCCTTGCGGATCACGTACTTGGTGATCTCCCCCACGTAGTTGTCCAGCGGCCCTCCGGCCCCGCCGAACAGTGCTCCGCCGCGGATCCGTGACGGCTCCTCCGCCGCCAACACGATCGCCTCGACGCCGCGGTCGCGCGCCTCGTTGACGATCGCCGCCCCGATGCGGCGCGCGCGGATGATCGTCGTGGCGACCGAAACGCCCTCGTACTCCTCGCCGACCGCCTTGGCCCGCGCCAGCGCCTCGCGCGCACGACGGACCTGGGCCTCCGGCAGCTGGGCGTCCAACGGGAGCGAGAGCGGCAACTCGAACACCCACAGGGCCTCGATCACCGATCCGCCCTGATCCCCTCCGTCGCGCGTCTCGGCGGCCAGGCGACCCGCGGTCTGGATGATGTCATCGTCGAGGCGGTTTCCGAACACGGGCACGAGAATCGACCCGAACTCCGGCTCCAGGGCCTCGTGACGCAGCGCCCGCTCGGGGATCGTCACGCGCCGCAGCATCGGCTTGTCCTGGGTCTTGCGATAGGTGACGTAGAGGGCGATCCCGACCAGCAGCCATCCGGCCCCCACGTAGCGCGCGCCCGAGTGGAAGATGAGCACCGACAGCCAGCCGGCCGCCGATAGCCCCGCGCCGAGCACCGCCGGCAGCGGCACGCTGGCGCCGCGCAGCGGGACCGAGAACGGTACCCGGTAGCCGCGTTCCCGGTTGGGCTCGCGGAAGCGCAGCGCGATCACCGACAGGTGCGCGATCGTGAACGAGAGCAGCGCCCCGAAGGCGAAGATCCCCACCAGGAGCTCAAGATCGGTCGGCAGGACCAGGGCCGCGGCGCTCACCGCGGCGATTGTCATGATCACGAACGGTGTCCCGTACCGGGAGTGCAGCCGCCCCACCGCGCTGGGGATCTGGCGGTTGGTGGCCAGCGAGTACCCAACCCGCGATACGCCAAGCATCGCCGAGCCGCTGGCGGCGGCCAGGCCGAGCGCGCCGCCGATCGCCACCGCGTACTTGAGCACGTCCGCGATCCACTTCGGCCTGAACGCCTCCACCACCCCGAGCACCGGCGCCTTGACGTGCTCGGTGCCGAGCTCGGTGAGCCCGTGATGCACAGGCAACGCCGCCACCCCGACCAGCGCGATCCCCACGTAGATCACCACGATGATCGCCGAACCGGGCAGGATCAGGTGCTTGAGCGAGCGATTGCTCCCCGTGACCTCGCCGATCAGGCTGGCGGCGGCCTCGAGCCCCGTGAAGGCGATCACCGCGATCGGCAGCGCGAAGGCGAGGTTGGCCGCGGTCGGCGCGGTGCCCAGGTGAATGCTCTCGGTCAGTCGGTGGGGATGGAAGACCAGCGCCACGCCCAGCACGATCACGATCGCCTGCAGCACCAGATCGCCGGCGGTGATCAGCACCCGGCGCCGCAGGCGCCGCGCGCTGACGCCCATCACGTTGTCGATCAGCACGAACACGATCACGGCGAACGCGACCGCGATCTCCAAGACACCGCGGCCCAGCGGCGCCCAGAAGGCGGCCAGATAGCTCGGCACGGTGAGCGCCGTGACCGCGATCAGGATCGTGTAGTCGAGCACGATCGACCACCCGGACACGAAGCTGACGAGCTCGTTGAACGCATACCGCGCGAACACCGCCGAGCCGCCGCGCTCCTGATGCAGGGAGGCGCCCTCGCCGAACGTCATCGCCGTCAGCAGAAAGAAGATCCCCGCGGCCAGGAACACAGCCGGGGTGAGGCCCCCGGCCCGGTGAGCGACCACCCCGAGGGCGAAGTAGACCGAGCTGACCGACGTCGTGTATATGACCGCGAACAGGGCGCGGTAGCTGATCGGACGTTCGTTCACTGACGGACGGCTAGTGGCCTCGCGACTGCAGGTAGATGCGACCGACGCCGGCGGCGATGAACAGCACACCCAGTAGCAGCCCGGACGCCAGCGCCCCCCCTCCGGCGGCGATCGTGCGAATCAGCAGGGCAATTCCGATCACCACCATCGCGGCCGACGTCAAGCGGGTGAAAGACCGGCGCATCTGGCGGGGCTCGGGCATCTGACCGTAGCTTAGGGCTCAGCCTTCAGGCCGTGCTGTTCTCAAAATCTGCCCGCGCCCGATCGTTTTGCACCCGCGGGTTTGACCGGTCGCAGGAACTCAGATGCTCGGAGCTCCGCCGCCGAGCTCCCACGCTTGAGCGGCCGCCGGCTGGCCCAGGGGGTGGTTCGGCAACATTCGGTCCAGCAGCGCGAGAGCCGACTCCCGGAGCAGGTCCAGAAATGGCGCCAGCGCCGCACCAGCCACCGTCCTTGCGTGGCGTGCGTCCCGTACGCGAGCGTGTAATCGGTACTCATGTTTCCTCCTGCTGACCGCTGGTTACCGGCGTGATTCTCCCGCGCGCAGGCGCAGACGTCCAGGTCTCTCCACCTCAGCAGCACCCACCGGGCCACGTCCTTCATGCAATCTGTATGGGCCGCCGGCCGATCTTCACGAGGGCTTCACGACGCCCGCGTGCTCGGCCATCCGCGCGGCCGCGAGCACCACCTCGTCGTGCTCTCGCTTGACGTCGGCTCGGTCGGCGGCCTCGGGCACCGACTCCTCTCCCGCCCGTTGGATCATCGCCGCCTGCTTTAGCAAAAGCTCCCGCTGCTCGGCGCTTGTCGTGTGGTCCATGATCTTGGTCAGCGCTTCGAGCTGGCGGATCAGGACGGCCGGCATGCCGCGGCCTGCCTGACGGATCTTCTCGAACGCTCGCTCGACCAGGCGCGTGTAGCTGACGTGCGCGGTGATCACCCGCACGTATCCGTGGCCGTCGCGGTGTACTCGGATCGGGCGCCATCGCGTTGTGACCTTGCATAGGCTCTCGCCCAGCCAGTCGATGCAGGTGAGCGCGGTGAACGTGTCGTTGACCGCCGGCGACAGAGCCCTGATCGCGATCTCGACGAGCTGATCGACCGCAAACGCGAGATCCTGGGCCAGCGTGCGGTTCGGGCCCGTGATGTGCGCTCGCCGGAGCTCTTGAGTCACGGACGCCGCGGCCCCAGGAGGCCACACGACGGCCATCGGGTGTCCGCGGACCAGGAAGTGACCCGGGCGGTGCAGTAGCCGGATGACGGCCCCTTTCTCGGCTGCCAGTCCGACGAGCGTCTCGTGCCGGACGAATTGGAGATAGCCGCTGGAGGGGGCGGGTACGGCACCGCCGCTCTCGCCCATCCGCGTCAGGAGCTCGGACACCGATGGCCCGGCCTCCAGCAGCGTGTCTCTGTCCCTTGACTCCGCGTCGATCGCGCGCGAGAGATCGCGAGCGATCGACGCGATCACCTGCGGGAGCTGGATTGAAGTCGCGATGTGGTGGATGAAATAGATCAGAACCGCCATCGACACTGCGACGAGCGCGACCGACACCGTGATCGAGAGGTGCGGAACGAAGGCATGGGTCGGAGGGCCTCCCCCGATCGAGATCAGCACGAGCGTCGCGTAGACGAATGTCGCGACGAATGTCCCGAGCGTGAACTGGGTGCCACGATCGCGGATGAAGTTGCGGAGCATCCGCGGTCCGAACTGGGTCGAGGCGAGTGTCAGCGTCACGATCATGATCGAGAACACGACGCCCACGACGGTGATCACCGCCCCCCCGAGCGTGGTCAAGATCTGTCGGGCGGCGTCGGCGGTGCCGAAGTTCACCCACGAAGGGAACGTCAGCGACCCACGGTAGGCCGCCCTGTCGAGCGCGTGCGTGCCGAAGTAGAGCCCGACCACCGCGATGACCTCGAGCATCGGCACGAGCCAGAGGTTGGTTCGCAGAGCATCGCGGCGCCATTCGGAGCGCAACGAGAACATCACGGGAGTTCGGGGTCGGTGGTCACCTTGGGCTGGCGCACGCGTCGCGGGGCGCCGACCAGACTTCCCGGCTCACCAGGTTGGGATCTTACCGGGCCTGCGGGGATGCTCGGTCGGGCGGCCCGCCGGACCCGAGCGCGGCTGCGGTCTCCGCGGGTCGTTGAGCTGCAGGTTCGATCGGCATCTATTCGCGCGGCTCATTCCTGGGCTGGAGATTCGTCCGCTGCCGAGCGTAAGTCGGCCCTCGTCAAGCCGGGGTGAAGGTTGGGGCTTGCGGCATCAAGAAGGTGTGAAGGACCGCGGTCCTTGACCGTCTTCACGACATCTTCATGCCGTCTGCCAGTTTCTGCACGCCGCCTTGACACGCGAGCCCGCAGCATGTGGGCATGGACTTAGTGGCCGTACTACTCGGAGTGCTGATGTTCGCGGTGCTGCTCGGCCTGATCTACGCAATCGAGCGGATATGACGTTCGCGTTCGGCGCATTCATCGGCCACATGAGCGGGGCGGATTTCTTCGGCCTGGGTCGTGTCGGTGATCGTCTGCGCCTACCTGCTGTACGCATTGCTGCGCGGGGAGAAGTTCTAGGCAATGACCTTCCTTGGCTGGCTGACGATCTTCCTGTTCGTCGCGATCCTGACGGCGCTGGCGCTGCCGCTGGGCCGGTACATGGCCGCCGTCTACACGGGCGAGCGGACGTTCCTTGACCGGCTGTTCGGAGGACCCGAGCGCCTGCTTTACCGGGTCATGCGCGTTGACCCGAGCCAGGGTCAGGACTGGAAGGCGTACGCCAAGAGCCTGATCATTTTCTCGCTGGCGGGCTGGCTGCTGCTGTATTTCGTGCTCCGCACGCAGACGCTGTGGAACTTCACGGGGCTCAACCCCCAGCACTTCCACTCCGGCAGCTGGAACGTGACGTTCAACACCACTTCGTCGTTCCTGACGAACACGAACTGGCAGTACTACGGCGGCGAGACGACGATGAGCTACTTCAGCCAGATGGCCGGGCTGACGGTGCAGAACTTCCTTTCGGCCGCCGTGGGGATCGTGGTCGCGGTCGCGGTGATCCGCGGGATCATCAGCCGTAGCGGCAAGAGCCTGGGCAACTTCTGGCAGGACCTCGTGCGCACGGTGCTCTACATCCTGCTGCCGATCTCGTTCGTGGTCGCACTGGTGCTCGTCTTCCAGGGGTCGATCCAGACCTTCACCAGCTATCTGACCGTCCACGGGATCACCGGCCTCAGCCAGTCGATCGGGATGGGCCCGGTCGCCTCCCAGGAGGCGATCAAGATGCTGGGCACCAACGGCGGCGGGTTCTTCAACGTCAACTCCGCCCATCCGTTTGAGAACCCGTCCGGGTTCACGAACCTCGTCGAGATGCTGGCCGTGCTGATCATCCCCGCGGCGCTGATCTTCATGTACGGCCGGATGACCGGCAAGCGCCGGCAGGGTTACGCGATCTACGCGACGGTGATGGTGATGTTCCTCGGCGCCGTGATCGTTGCCTATGTCGCCGAGGCGCACGGTTCCCCCGCGCAGCACGCGGCTGGACTGCACACCAGCGTGATCGCCGGTTCAGCCGGCGGCAACATGGAGGGCAAGGAGCAGCGGTTCGGGATCGCGGGTTCTGCCCTGTTTGATGTGGTCACGACGGTCACCTCGTGTGGCGCGGTCAACAGCTCGCTGGAGTCCTTCACTGGGATCGGCGGCGCCGTCCCATTTGCCAACCTGTCGGCCTCAGAGACGATCTTCGGCGGTGTTGGCACCGGCTTGTATTCGATCCTGCTCTACGTCCTGCTGGCGGTGTTCCTCGGCGGACTGATGGTCGGCCGCACACCGGAGTACCTGGGCAAGAAGATCGAGGCGCGGGAAATCAAGCTGGTCGTGCTCGGCCTGCTGGCGACGCCGTTGATGGCGCTGTTCTGCACCGCGATGGCGGTCGCGAGCAAGGCCGGCCGAGCGTCGATCTTCAGCCCCGGCAAGCCCCAGGCCTTCTCGGAGTCCTTCTATGCCTACCTGTCACAGGCCAACAACAACGGCTCCGCGTTCCCGGGCTACACGGGTTATATCCAGCCCAACGCCGGCAACATCGGCGCGCACGGGGTGACGTTCGCCGACCTGCTCGGTGGGTTCGACATGATGATCTCGCGCTACCTGCCGATCCTGTTCGCGCTTGCCGTGGCCGGCTCGCTGGCCGGCAAGCGGATCAGCCCGCCCGGCCTGGGCACGATGCGCACCGACAACCCGACGTTCGTCGTGCTGCTGATTGGCGTGATCGTCCTTGTCGGGGCACTCACCTTCTTCCCTGCCCTACTGCTCGGCCCGCTTGTCCAAGGCCTGACCGGACACCTCTACTGACATGAGAAAAGACATCGTCACATCCGCCATCGGCATCGTCGTACTGACGCTGATGCTCGGGATCCTCTACCCGCTGGTCGTGACCGGCGTCAGCCAGGTCGCCTTCCCCGGCAACGCCAACGGACAGCAGATCAAGCTGCACGGCAAGCTCGTCGGCTCCAAGATCATCGGTCAGCAGTTCGCCGACCAGGTGGTCAAGAACGGCAAGCCGCAGGTCGACTCCAGCGGCAACCCCGTCACGACGGCGGATCCCAGGTACTTCCAGACGCGCCCGTCGGCGACCGTGCCGGCGGACAACGCAGCGGGAACCGCGTTCTCCAACGCCGGTCCGAACAACATCGCGACCGAGCAGGCGATCGCCGCCAACATCCAGGCCTACCTGTCGCTGGAGAAGCCCTATGACCCCGGCCTGACCACGGCGAAGATACCCGTCGACGCGGTCAACACGTCGGCGTCGGGGATCGACCCTGACATCTCGCCGGCCAATGCCGACATCCAAGCCCATCGCATCGCCGCGGTGCGCAAGCTGCCGCTAGCCCGGGTGATGTCACTGGTCGCCCGGTACACGCACGGCCGTGGACTCGGATTCTCCGGTGAGCCCGGCGTGAACGTGCTGCAGCTCAACCTAGCCCTCGACCGGATCACTGGAGGCCACTGATGGCGGTGAATGCTCCGATCGACAGCGCCCCCCGCAGCCCCGGCACCGAGCGCCGAGCGATCTCGCTGTTCCGGCCTGACATCGTCAGGCGAGCACTGATCAACAGCGTCGTCAAGCTCGATCCACGGGTCCAGATCCGCAACCCGGTGATGTTCGTGGTCGAGATCGGCGCCGTCATCACCACCGTCACCTGGTTCATCCAGGTGTTCGGCGGCAAGCCGCTCGGCGGCGGCAACGAGCCCGCCTGGTACGCGCTCACAATCTCGATCTGGCTGTGGCTGACGGTGGTATTCGCCAACATGGCCGAAGCGTTTGCGGAGGGGCGCGGCCGCGCGCAAGCGGACACGCTGCGCTCGATGCGCCAGGAAACCGTCGCCGTGCTGAGGGACGGCACGAGCAAGAAGGCGTCCGAGCTCACCAAGGGTGACGTGGTGGTCGTCGAGGCGGGCGAGCTGATCCCCGGCGACGGCACCGTGATCGAAGGGATCGCTTCGGTCGACGAGTCGGCGATCACGGGCGAGTCGGCCCCGGTGATCCGCGAGTCCGGCGGCGATCGCAGCGCCGTCACCGGCGGCACGCGAGTGCTCTCAGACCGGATCCTGGTCGAGATCACCCAGGAGCCCGGCCACTCGTTCTTGGACCGCATGATCGCGCTCGTCGAAGGGGCAGCGCGGCGCAAGACCCCCAACGAGATCGCGCTCAACATCCTGCTCGCGGGGCTGACCCTGATCTTCATGATCGTCGTCGCGACGCTGCGCCCGTTTGGCCTGTTCGCCGACACGCCGATCTCCGAGACCACCTTGATCTCGCTGCTCGTCGCGCTGATCCCCACGACGATCGGCGCGCTGCTGTCCGCGATCGGGATCGCCGGCATGGACCGGCTCGTGCGCCGCAACGTGCTCGCGCTCTCCGGACGCGCCGTCGAAGCCTCCGGCGACGTCGACGTGCTGCTGCTCGACAAGACCGGCACGATCACGATCGGCAACCG
>CABEDJ010000169.1_pt1 | contig 10062 bp, 11 predicted proteins | sample 3422951 | NCBI WGS metagenome assembly CABEDJ01 (sample SAMEA5534329, study PRJEB31848) | metagenome | biome: tundra; feature: field; material: soil | place: USA | collected 2013-05 | depth 0.15 m | reverse complement strand
TCAAGTTCGCGGGCATGACGCAGCAGGAGTGGCTCAAGGGCCTAGTCGAGACCCAGGCGGACTTCACCCGCGAGGTCACGAGTTCCTACACCTCGACCGCACGCAGTCTGCTGAAGTAGGCGTTTTCCCTCATGAAAGCGTTCCCCCTCATGAGGGACAATGGGAGCACCGGTGTAGTTGGCCGGTGCTCTTTTCTTTATTATTCTGTTGATTGACGATAGAGGGATCTGATGACCGCATCGTCTTATAGCCCACCGGTGCTTCCCCCCACGACCGGGCTGTTCGGAAGCTGGGTCAACGCTTGGGCGGCCGCCGCCGACGGCTTGGCCGACGGCGTGGTCGCGGCGTGGGAGCGCGGGCCGTTCGTGCCCGACGTTGCCCGTTGGCTACAGGTGGCGCGCACGCGCCGCCCGCCGGCCTGGACCACGCCGCACGAAGTCGTCTTCGAGGCGCCGATCGCGCGGCTGCGTGACTTCTCGACCTCTCGCCGGCGCTCGCTGATCCCGACGCTGGTGCTGCCGCCGCAAGCCGGACACGACTCCTGCATCGTCGACTACTCCTCCGAGCAGAGCCAGATGGGCACGATTCTCGGATCCGGGCTGGAACGCGCCCTGTCGCTGGACTGGATCGGCGCCACCCCTGACACCGCCGGCGCCACGGTCGAGGACTACCTTGAGGTGATCGACCGCGCCGTGAAGCACTGCGGCGGGCGCGTGAACCTGATCGGCGACTGTCAGGGCGGCTGGCTGGCCACGATCTATGCGGCCCTGGAGCCCGAGCGCATAAACACGCTGACGATCGCCGGGGCCCCGATCGATTTCCACGCCGGCGAGCCGGTGATCCACGAGGTGCTGAGCCACCTCGCCCCCGGCGGCGACCTGGCGTTCTACGAGTCACTCGTCGCGGCCGACGGCGGTGTGCTCAAGGGCGAGCACATGCTCGCCGGCTTCATCATGATCCAGCCCGGCAGCGAGATCGCCCGCCAGCTGGAGTTGCTCTGGCACCTCGACGATGCCCACCACGTGGCCCGTTACAGCGAGTTCGAGGACTGGTTCAGGTACACGCAGGACATTCCGGGCGCGTTCTACCTGTGGATCGTGAGTCACCTGTTCCGGGACAACGCGCTGATCGGCGGGGAATTGGAGATCGGCGGCCGGCGGGTCGATCTGGCCAACCTGGACATGCCGCTGAACCTGCTCGCCGGCCAGACCGACCACATCACGCCGCCTGACCAGGTGTTCGCGCTGGCGGAGTTCGCGTCGACGCCGCCGGAGCTGGAGCACCGGCGGATCAGTGCCGGGGGTCACCTCGGCCTGTTCATGGGGCACGAGGCGCTGCACGAGCATTGGCCCCCGCTGCTCGCCGAGGTGCTCTCGCACTCGACCGTCAAGCCCTCCCCGGAGACCGCCAAGCCGGCGGCGACCGCGGGCAAGCCGGCGGCGACCGCGGGCAATCTTACGTCAGCCGGGTCCGCGCGCCGCAAGCCCGCGCCGGCCGCTAACGCCGAGAGCGCCTAACGAACACAGCAGGACGCCCGGTGCCTGGCCGGTGCCGGGCGCCGGGCGGGAACTGCGCTGGTGAATCAAAACGCAAAGTGCGTCTCGCCGGTCGCGTCCAGACGCCGCGAGGCTACCACGGAATTTATGAATCAGGGCACTAGCTTGAGCTAGCGGGCCGTCCAGCCCTGGTCCAGCGTCACCGGCGCGCCGGTGAAGGCGCGGCCGGCGGGACTGATGAGGAATGCGACGACCTCGGCCACCTCGTCGGGCTCGATCAGCTCCTTGACGGCGTGCGGCGCCAGGATCACCTGGTCGAGCACCTCTTCCTCCGACAGCCCGTGCACGCGGGCCTGGTCGGCGATCTGCTTCTCCACCAGCGGCGTTCGGACGTAGCCGGGGCACACGGCTGTGGCCGTGATGCCCAGGCCGGCCCCTTCCAGCGCCAGCGTCTTGACCAGGCCGAGCACGCCATGCTTGGCTGAGACGTAGGCGGCCTTGTAGGGCGAGGCAACGAGACCGTGGACCGAGGCGATCGCGACGAAGCGTCCCGCCGGGCTGTCCTTCAGCGCCGGCCAGGCATGCTTGGCGAGCAGGAACGGACTGGTCAGCAGCAGGGCGATGATCGTCTCCCAGCGCTCGAGCGGGAACTCGTCGATCGTGGCCACGTGCTGCAGGCCGGCGTTGGGAACCACGATGTCCAGCCGGCCGAATCGCTGCAGCGCGGCCGCCACCGCCCCGGCGTTCGCCTCCGCATCGGTCAGATCGGCTTCGTAGGGAATGCCCGGTCCGTCTGGGTCAGGGTGCACGTCGACGGCCAGCACGTCGATCCCGCCGCCCACCAGCCGGGCGGTCACCGCGCGGCCGATGCCGCTGGCCGCGCCCGTGACCAGAGCCGCCCGTCCGTCGCTCATCGCTCCGCGCCGTCCGTTCGCTTGCGCCGCCGCGGCGCGGCTCCGATGAAGGCTTCGTAGACCTCTCGCAGCGCGGCCCGCTGGCGCGCTGTGAGGCGGGGGTCGGCGGCGATCGCCTCCAACACCGCGCGATCGGCCGGCTCCTCGCCGGGCGGCGCCACACCCGCCTGCTTGTAGAGCGCGTCAGTGGAGCTCTCCAGCGCGTTGGCAATACCGTCGAGGACCTGCTCGGACGGCGCGCGCAGCCCGCGCTCGATCTGGGACAGATAGGGGTTGGAGATTCCCGCCAGCTCCGCGAACTGGCGCATCGACAACTCTGCGAGCTCTCGTTGCCGGCGGATGATCTCCCCTAGCGCTGCCGCTGAACGGTTGGCCATTGCAGCGCAGGATAGGCGCTACATGTCCTGGCCGCCATTGACCCCCCAGGTCGCGCCCGTGATGTAGGAGGACTGGTCGGCGGCGAGGAAGTGCACGACCCGGGCGATCTCGTCCGGGCGGCCCAGCCGGCCGACCGGGATCTGCGCCTTGATCTTGTCCAGCACCTTCTCGGGCACGTGCTCCAGCATCTCGGTGGCGACGAACCCGGGCGCCACTGTGTTGACCGTGACGCCGATCGAGTCGTCGGTCTGCTTGCCCGTGCGGGAAAGCTGCTGGGCGGCCTCCCGGGCCAGGGTCTTGGTCAGGCCGAACAGCCCCGACTTGGACGCGGCGTAGTTGGCCTGGCCGATGTTGCCGGTCTCCCCGATGAGCGAGGAGATGTTGATGATCCGGCCCGACCCGCGCTCGATCATGTGCGGTAGCACCGCCTGCGACATGAAGAAGGCTCCCGACAGATTGACGGCGAGCACCTTGTACCAGTCTTCGTCGCTCATCTTCAGCACCGTCTTGTCGATCGTGATGCCGGCGTTGTTGACGAGCACGTCGAGGCGCCCGTAGCGATCGATCACCTCGCCGACCGTGCGGCGGCAGTCCTCCGCGGAGCCGATGTTGCCCTGGTGGACGCTGGCGGTGGCGCCGCCTTCGCGAAGCTCCTCCAGCAGCGCCTTGGCGTGCTCGGCATCCTGTCCGTAGCCGGCCGCCACGACGGCCTCCTGCTCGGCGAAGCTGCGCGAGATCGCGGCGCCGATGCCGCGGGTGCCGCCGGTTACGAACACGACGCGGCCGTGCATCCGCGGCCGGCGGTGGCGTCCGGGAAAGGTGCCCGTCTCGGGAGGCATATCCTGCTCGGACTCGGTGGTCGTGATGTCGGTACTCATGATTCCTCTCCTCTGGTTGCTTTTGCATCAGCGCCCTCTTGGCGCTGGGTTCAGCGCTCTGAGCGCTCGCTGAGCCAGGCCGCCATCTCCGGCCAGAGCTCCTTCCGCGCGCCGGAGCCGGCGATCAGGCCGATGTGTCCTCCGGGGCGGGCCATATGCGTCACGTCCTGGCTTGAGACGAGATCGAACAGCGGCATCGTCCCGGGGAGCGGAGCGATGTGATCGGCACCAGCGGTGACGACCATCAGGTTCTGATCGATCCGTCCCAGATCTACTCGCTGACCGCGCAGCCTGACCGAGCCTGTGACGAGCGCGCCGTCGCGGTACATCATCGGAATCCATTGCGCCCAGGCCCGGCCGGGAAACGGCGGATTGTCAGACACCCACTTGGCCATCGGCTGGTAGGCCTCCCGTCGCGATGCACCGTCCGCGACGCCCTGCCACAGCCGCCGGTAGGTGGTGAAGAAGTTGGTCACCGGCTTGAGCAGCTTGTTGGCGAAGTCGATCGAGGATCCGGGCAGCACGCGCCAGGCCTCGGCGACCTGCTCGACGTCGAACTCCGGATCGCCCACCCAGGCCGCGTAGTTGGAGGCGCGGCCGTCGACCGGCATCGTCAGCAGGGCGAGATTTCTGACCGCGGTCCGTTCCTCGCCGCGGTCCAGACCGCAGTAGATCGCGCACAGGGTCGCCCCGATGCACCATCCGAGCAGCGTGAGCTCATCGGAGCCGCTCTCCCGCAGGGTCTCGCGTATGGCCCAGTCAAGCTCGTCACAGACGTAGTCGTCGAGTCCCATCTCGGCGTCCTCCTCGTCGGGCACGCCCCAATCAACGAGGAACAGGTCAAAGCCCTCGTCGAGCAGATACTCGACCAGCGAGCTGCCCGGGCGTAGATCGAAGATCTCCGGGCGGTTGATCAGCGCGAACACCAGCAGCAGCGGCACCGGATACCGGCGCTCGGTCGAGCGGTAGCGGTAGAGCGTGGTGCCCCGATGGGTCCAGATCACGTCGCGCGGGGTGGCTCCGACCACCGCGTCGTCGGTGGTCAGGACGATGTTGGCGAACTCGAGCGCGTTCAGAGGGGATCTGACCAGGCGCTCGAGCACGGTCATCGCTTCGCCTGGGGGCGCTGGCGCGCCGGCCGGCTGGGGTCACGGCCGTTGCCGGTGGATTTGGCGTCGCGCTCGGCCATTTCGTCGCGCAGCGCCTCGATCTCCTGCAGCACCAGTTCGAGCTTGTCCTCGGTCCGGTGCAGCTGCCGGGCCAGCCGGGTCACGTCCGCTCGTCCGGCGATCCGCAGGTTGCGCAGGACCACATCGGCGAGATCCGAGCCGATCCGCGTCAGGGCGGCGATGTTCTCCGCGCTGCGGGCCATCACGAAACCGAAGCTCGGCTTGGAGACGAGTTCCTCGAACGCGCGCGCGGTATCCGACTCGGCCTGCTCGTACAGCGCCCGGACCTGCTCCTCCGGGAAAGGAGAATCCTGGGCGCTGTGCTGCTGATTGATGCGGTCAGCCATACCTCTCCTGCTCTCTACCTACCCGCTCGCGGCGATCTCATATCCGAGTTGCCTCAGCACATCGTCACGCTTCAGACGATCGTCCGAGCCTACGCTCCCGGCCCGAGACACGCAATGGCGGGGGTGACGGTCTTTATGGCGGCCTTCTACCGATGTTACGACCGTGGCCGCAGTGGCGCGTATCGTTCTGCACACCGTGCACCGGCGAGCCGTCTAGGCGGGGCAGCGCGCCCAGATCTCAGATCACTGCGCGTTCCGTGACTACGTGACTAGCTCGGCACTACAAGATCCGGTGGCTTGAGGATCAGACGATCGGGTAACCCGAGTAACAATGGCGACTGGTGCGAACGACGGTTTGAGCAGGACCTACCCGGCGGTGGCGGATTCCGTCCACATCGCGCGGCATGCGCTGTGCGCATTTGCCGCCGACTGCGGTGCGCATCCCCAACAGGTCGAGGCGGTCCGTCTGGCCAGCTCCGAAGCGCTGACCAACGCGGTCATCCACGCCTACCGCGACGAGCCCGGCCAGATCCAGGTCAGCGCCGCGGTGGTCTCCGAGGAGCTGTGGATCCTGATCGCCGATGAGGGCTGCGGCCTGGAGCCACGGGCCGACCGTCCCGGGCTCGGTCTGGGATTGGGCTTGATCGCCCAGCTCACCGACGATTTCTCGATCGTTCCGCGCTCGGGCGGGGGCGTCGAGGTGCGGATGCGCTTTGACGTCGCGGACGCGCGGTTGCCCGAGCGCCGTCAGGCTCGTGGATCGACGGAAGCCGCCTCGTCTCCCGCCTCACCGAGCTTCTCCGCGACGACGTAACCCAGCCGGTCTCGACGACGCGCTCGACGTCGGGGATCTGGTGGCCGGGGATCATCACGAAGTGGCCGGAGTCGGCCCGCACCCGCTGATACTCGCTGATCGTCAGCGCCAGCAGCCCGTTGCACCCCGATGGCACCGGCGAGCGACCCGTCAGGAGAGCGTCACGGTTTGACCCAGCTCAGCCGCGCGATACAGGGCCTCGATCGTCCGGGCCTGGGAGACCGCGTCCTCGCGCCCCAGCAACGGGCTGGCGGTGCCGCGGATGGCGGCGCAGAAGTTCTCGGCCTCCAGCCGGTAGGAGTCGACCGGTGCAAGCTCGATTCGCTCCACCCTCCCGTCGCGCCGGAGCTCGATCACGGGACGGCGGCAGTGCCAGGGATCGTCGAGGAACAGCGCCCCCTGCTCGCCGACCACCTCCAGTTCGTCACGGGTGTCCAGCGCCAGGCCGGCGTCGAACTGACCGAGGACGCCGTCGGCGAAGCGCATCGTCGCGGCAAACGTCAGATCGACGCCGTCGCCGCCCAGCACCTGCTCGGCGCCGACCCGCTCAGGCTCGCCGGCGATCAGTCGGGCGCCGTTCACGCAGTAGCAGCCGACGTCCATCAACGCGCCCCCCTGCAGCACGGAGCTGAGACGGATGTTGGCGGCGTCGCCCGTGGCAAAGCTGAACGCGCCGCGGACCAGTCGCAGCCTTCCGATCGCCCCGCTGCCGACCAGTTCGGCCAGCCGCTGCGTTTGCGGGTTATGGCGGTACATGAACGCCTCCATCAACAGCCGCCCCTCGCGTTGGGCGATGTCGAAGGCCGCGTTGACCTCGGCGGCGTGCCGGCCCAGTGGCTTCTCGCACAGCACATGCTTGCCGGCCCGCAGCGCGCGCACGCTCCACTCCAGGTGCAACGCGTTGGGCAACGAGATGTAGACCGCCACGACCTCAGGATCCTCAAGCAGGGCGTCATAGCTCCCGTAGGCGCGCTCGATCCCGTGGGCCTGCGCGTAGTCGCGGGCGCTCTCGTCGTCACGGCTGGCGACGGCCAGAACCTGCAGCGCGTCGGTCTCACGTGCGCCGGCCAAGAGCTTCTCGTTGATCGCAGCGGTGGAAATGATCCCCCACTGCACGGGCACCATCGACCTCGCCGCGGTGGCTAGGCGACCCGGTCGGCCGGCTCGTTGGCCGGCTTGGGCGCCTCGGCGCTCATGACCTCGCCCTTGGGCTCGTCATGCTCGCCGTTGATCGCGTCCTTGAAGTCGCGGATGCCCTTGCCGACGGCCCGACCGACCTCGGGGAGCCGCTTGGGACCGAGCACCACCAGCGCGACCACGAGAATCAGGAGAAGATGCGTGGGCTGGAGAATGTCACCGACCATGACCAGGAGACTACACCGTGAGCGATAGCGCCACCGCGTTCGCGCCCGGCCGCGTTAACCTGATCGGCGAGCACACCGACTACAACGAGGGTCTGGCGCTGCCGTTCGCGATCTCAGACGGGGTCACCGTACGCGCCACCCGGACGGAGGCGGGACGGATCGAGGCGGTCGCCACCGACCTGGGGCGCCGGGACTCTTTCGCGCTGGGCGAGATCGAGCCGGCGGACGGGTGGCGCGCATTCGTGCGCGGCGCGGCCGCGGAGGTGGTTCGGCACGGTGCGCAGCTGACCGGTGCCAGGCTGGAGATCAGCGGCACCGTTCCCCGAGGATCGGGACTGTCGTCCTCGGCTGCGCTGGAGGTGGCGCTGACGATGGCGCTGTTCGCACTCAGCGACGCGCCGGTTCCCGAGCGGATCGAGCTCGCCCAGCTGTGCTCGCGGATCGAGAACGAATGGGTCGGGGCCCGCACGGGCCTGCTCGATCAGCTCGCCTCGCTGTACGGCGAGCGCGACACTGCGGTGGAGATCGACTTCCGCTCGCTGACCGTCAACCGGGTCGCCCTGGATCTCGGCGAGTTCTCCCTGGTCACACTGGACTCCGGCGAGCGACACGCGATCGCGGGCTCGGGTTACAACCAGCGCCGCGCAGAGTGTGCCGGCGCGTGTCGCGAGCTCGGCGTAGCGAGCCTGCGCGAGGCTACGCTGGAGATGGCCGAGCGGCTGCCCGAGCCGCTGGCCGCCCGGGTCCGGCACGTGGTCAGCGAGAACGACCGCGTGCGCGCCGCCGTGCGTGCCCTCGCCGAGCGCGACCTCTCGGCGCTGGGTCGGCTGCTCGACGCGTCCCACGCCAGTCTGCGCGACTGCTATGACGTCTCCACTCCGGCCGTGGAGGCGACCGTAGAGCGTCTCCGCGAGGCCGGCGCGCTGGGGGCGCGGATCGTTGGCGGGGGCTTCGGTGGCAACGTGTTGGGGCTGCTGCCGCCGGGGGTGAGCGCTCCGGAGGGCGCGGTCACGGTGACGCCGGGACCGGGCGCGGCGCTGATCGGCTAGACCGGTGGACGCGGGGCGCCGGCATCGTCTCCGGCGCCGCGCTGGAACGGCGCTAACGCGGGATACAGCTGGCGGAACTGCTGGCGGCGCTCGCGGTAGACCTCCACCCATTCGGCCAGCGGCTCGACCAGCTCACCCGGCTTGACCGTCGCGTCGACCGCGGCTTGCACGTCGGGCCAGGTTCCCGCCGCGACGCCGCCCAGGATCGCGGCGCCGAACGCCGCGCCCTCGTCGACGGCGACGCGCTGCAGTGGCAGCTCGAGCACCGACGCGACGATCTGCAGCCATAGCTCGCTGCGCGAGCCACCCCCGGACACCCGCCCCAGCGACGGCTTCACGCCCAGCTCGGCGACCAGCTCCAGCGAATCGCAGAGCCCGAACGCCACGCCCTCCAGCACCGCCCGCGCCAGTGCGCCCCGGTCGTGACGCAGGCTCAGGCCGACAAACGCGCCACGTGCGTCTGGATCGACGTGGGGGGTGCGCTCGCCCGCCAGGTACGGGGCGAACAGCAGTCCCTCGGTGCCCGCCGGCCAGCTGCCCGCGTCGGCGAGCAGGTCGTCGAACACCACTCCGGGACCGAGCGTCTGCGCCAGCCAGGCCAACGATCCCGCCGCCGAGAGCATCACGCCCATCGCGTGCCATGTCCCCGGGACGGCGTGGCAAAAGGCATGCACCCGGCCGAGCTCGTCGGACTGAAATCGCGCCAGCGCGGCGAACACGACGCCGGAGGTGCCGAGCACGACCGAGACCGGGCCCGGCGCCGTCACGCCGACGCCCAGTGCGCCGGCAGCCTGATCGCCTCCGCCGGCGGCCACGGGCACGCCCTGCGGGCTGACCCCTGACAGCTCCGGGCTCTCCAGCACCCGGGGCAGGATCGCCGGATCGAGCTCCAGCGCCGCCAGCACCTCTTCGCTCCAGCGGCGCTGGGCGACGTCGAGCAGCAGGGTCCCCGAGGCATCGGAGACGTCGGTGGCGTGCTCGCCGCACAGCCGCAGCCGAACGTAGTCCTTGGGCAGTAGCGCTCGCGCCATCCGCGCGTGCACATCGGGCTCGTGCTCGGCCAGCCACAGCAGCTTCGGCGCGGTGAAGCCGGGCAGCGCCCGGTTGCCGGTCAGCGCGATCAGCCGCTCGAGGCCGATCCGTTGCTCGATCTCACGGCACTGCGCGATCGTGCGCTGGTCATTCCAGAGGATGGCGGGACGCAGCACCCGATCCCGGGCGTCGAGCGCGACCAGGCCGTGCATCTGCCCCGACAGTCCGATGCCGGCTGGTCTCCCCACCGCGACCCCGAGCTGCTCCAGCACGCTCTCGGTCGCCCGCCACCAATCTTCAGGGTCCTGCTCGGCCCACCCGGGCCGGGGGGTGTCAAGCGGGTAGCCGGCCTCCGCCCGCGCCAGGACCGTCCCGGCGTCGTCGATCGCCAGCCCCTTGACCGCTGAGGTTCCGACGTCGAGCCCGACGAGCGGGCCGCTCACCCCTCGGCACCCGATGAGCCGGCGAACTGCGCCGCCTCGCGGACGATCCGGCGCGCCTCGCCGCGTAGCTTGGGGTCGGGTTTGACCAGGCCGCCGCGGGCAAAGCGCGGGTCGAGGTGAAGCCCTCCGGCGATGCAGTAGATGTCGTGATCGCCGAGCGCCGCCCTGACCCCGTCGA
>CABEDJ010000161.1_pt1 | contig 10187 bp, 9 predicted proteins | sample 3422951 | NCBI WGS metagenome assembly CABEDJ01 (sample SAMEA5534329, study PRJEB31848) | metagenome | biome: tundra; feature: field; material: soil | place: USA | collected 2013-05 | depth 0.15 m | reverse complement strand
TTCTGGGGTGAACCATTTCCGTCGCGGAGGACCCGCTCTGCCCGGCTGAGCCGCTCTCACGAGGTCAGCGAAATTGGCCGTTGTCAGATTCGTACAACCGGTTTGGTTTGTGCGACAGCCTCGCGCGCGAGCGACAGTCAGGTTGCTTGCTCGCGGACCGAGGCAGGGTGCGCTGAGCAAACGGATCGGTCGCGCCGAGCGCGTCGCTCGGTTGCGCAATCTAAGCGCTGACGTCCCGATCGCCAACGTGGCCGCTCCTGTCCGATACCGGTCGTCCTAGACCGAGCGGCCGGCCCCGGCCGGATGGCTGCTTTGCTCGTTGAGCAGCGGCGCAGCCGAAGGATCGACTGGCTCGTGCGTCCACGCGGTCGGAGGCGACCGTCATCGGCTCACGGGCCGGACGTGGCTGCTGGTGAGAGCGCTATGGCCGGTAGGGCATCGTCGAGGCGAACTGCACCGCGGTGGCGTTCCAGCGCTGCCACTGTCGGATCGAGAGTGACCGCCGCGGCGCGCCTTACGATCGTCGACCGCCGGCTTCGACGGGGCGACCGCCGCTGGCCGCGCTGATCGGCGGTTGGGCTTCGAGTGGAGCGGACCGGAGCACGGCGGTCATTTCCCGGTGGTGGGCGTGGCGGTGGTCTCGGTGGCGAGGCTACGCTGTTCGGCATGAGTCGTGGCGTCGATCCGGTGTTGTTGCGCGGCCGCCGTCCGCCTGCCGTGGCGGGCGTGGCTGCAACGGTTCTGCTTGTCGCTGTTTGCACTGCGCTGGTGTATCCGCTCAAGCACCTGACGACCGTCTCGTCGTTGGGGGTGGTGTATCTGCTGGGTGTTGTGATTGTTTCGGCGTTCTGGGGTCTGTGGTTCGGTGTTGGGATGTCGGTGATGAGTGCCGCGGCGTTCAACTTCTTTCACTTGCCGCCGGTCGCGCGTTTCACGATCGCCGATAGTCGCAATTGGGTTGCGCTCGGTGCCTTCCTGGTTGTTGCGGTGGCGACGAGTTCTGTGAGCGAGCTTGCTCGGGCGCGTGCGGTGGAGGCCGAGCGGCGTCGCGCGGAGGCGGATCTGACTGCGGAGATGGCTCGTGTGTTGCTTGCGCGCGCCGGTGTCGAGGATGCTCTGGCGCCGATCGGTCGGCGGCTTGCCGGCGTGTTCGGGCTTCCGTGGGCGTCGATCACCCTCCTTGAGCAGGGCGGGGACGCGCGCCGGGATGCGTTCCCGTTGTCCGTGGGTGGGCGGAGGTTGGGGACGTTGTTGGTTCCGTCCGGACTGCGCCCGAGCGTGGCGGCTCGTCTGCGCGAGAGAGTGGTCCCGGCGCTCGCTGCAGTCTTGGATGTGGCGCTGGAGCGCGAGCGGTTGGTGGCCGAAGCGGTGGAGACGGAGGCTTTGCGGCGGAGTGATGCTGTCAAGACGGCCGTGCTGCGTACGGTTTCGCACGACTTACGTTCGCCGGTGACGGCGATGGTCGCGGCGGGCGCGGCGGTGCGTGCGCCGGAGGTGACTGTCGCTGAGCGCGATGAGCTCGGCGGGCTGGTGGTCGAGGAGGGCGCTCGTCTTTCGCGGCTGATCGACGATCTCTTGGACCTGTCGAAATTGGAAGCGCAATCGGCCGCTCCGCAGCTGGCGGAGTGCTCGGTCGAGGAGGTGGTCGATGCGGCGCTCGCGGCTCAGCCGTCTGACTCGGTGTTTGACGTGCGCATCGAGCCGGAGCTTCGGTCCGTGCGCGCCGACTTTGTGCAGGTCGAGCGTGCGCTGGCGAATCTGTTGGAGAACGCGAGTCGCTACTCGAATGGAGGGTCGGTGATCGTGAGAGCGCGTCAGGCTGGCCGGCGGGTGATGATCCGGGTGATCGATCGTGGCCCGGGTATTGCGGTCGCCGAGCAGGAGCGGATCTTCGAGCCGTTCTATCGCGGGCCAGCGCGACCGGGCGAGGCTCATACCGGTTCGGGGTTGGGTCTGGCGATCGCGAAGGGGTTCATCGAGGCGAACGGCGGACGGATCACGGTCGAGTCGACTCCTGGTCAGGGGACCAGCTTCGTGGTCGAGCTGCCGATTGCGCAGAACGGTGCGGACTGATGGTGGACAGGGGTTCTGCGGGCCGGCGGGTGTTGGCGTGCGATGACGAGTTGAAGATCCTGCGGGCGTTGAAGCTGGTGTTGCGTCCGGAGGGGTTTGAGGTGTTGACGGCCGCGAGCATCGAGGAGGCGCTTGATGTGGTGGCGCTGTCGGGTGTGGATGCGGCGATCGTGGACCTGGTGCTGCCCGATGGGAGTGGCATCGACTTGTGCCGGCGTCTGCGGGAGTGGAGCTCGATGCCGATCATCGTGCTGTCGGCGGTGGGTCAACAGGAGGAGAAGGTCAGGGCATTGCGCGCGGGCGCGGACGACTACGTCACCAAGCCGTTCGATCCGCAGGAGCTCGTCGCACGGTTGGAGGCCGTTCTCAGAAGGGTGGCGCCGGAGCCGGAGGAGCGCGTCGTCGCAGCCGCCGGGCTCGAGGTCGATCTCGCGGCCCACGTCGTTCGCCGCGATGGCGAGGAGATCCACTTGACGCGCACGGAGTTCGGGCTGCTGCGCGTACTGGTGCGCAATCGCGGGCGGTTGATGACGCACCGTGACCTGTTGGTGGATGTGTGGGGGCCTGAGTACGCCGATGAGGTGACGGTGCTTCGCGGGCAGATCGCGAATCTGCGGCGCAAGCTCGAGCCGGCTGGAGGTCAGCGCCGGCATTACATTCGCACCGAGCCTGGGGTCGGATACCGGTTCGACCCCAAGTAACTGTCGATCACGCAACCCCTCGGGGCCGCTTGATGGATGCCAGTGTGACCGCGGAGGGCACGCGCGAGCGCGTCCCGACCTGACGCTGCGCGTGGCAGGAGGCGGGATCGCGGCGCGCGTAGCGGCTTGTGGTCTCGGCTCTCTGCTCGCTTGACGCTTGTACGAAATCTGTACGTCGGGCGTGAGTTTCGGTACGCGGCCGGTATGCCGCCGGACTCATCATTGCCGTCATGGACGTTGTGGCGATTCTGATCGCTGTCGCATTTGTCGCAGTGATGTTGCTCCTGATCGAAGGGATCGATCGGATATGAGCGTCGCGTTGCCGCTCGCGGCGGTTGTGGGTCACATGAGCGGGGCGGATTTCTTCGGGCTTGTCGTCTCGGTGATCGTCGTGCTGTATCTCCTGTACGCGCTGCTGCGCGGCGAGAGGTTCTGAGTCGTGACGCTTCTGGGCTGGCTGCAGATTGTCGTGTTCTTCGCGGTGGTGGTGGCGATCACACCACGGCTCGGTGCGTACATGGCCCGGGTATACACCGGCGAGCGGGTGCTCCTGGCCCGGCTGCTGGGCCCGTTTGAGCGGGGGATCTATCGGGTCATCCGGGCGGATGTGGAGCGCGAGCAGGATTGGAAGTCTTATGCGGCCAGTGTGCTGCTGTTCTCGCTGGCGGGGTGGGTGCTGCTGTATCTGATTCTGCGCACGCAGACGATCCATCCGTTCAATCCTCAGGGTTTTCACTCGCCGCCGTGGAACGTGACGTTCAACACCGTCACCTCGTTCCTCACCAACACCAACTGGCAGTACTACAGCGGTGAGACGACGATGAGCTACTTCAGCCAGATGGCCGGGCTGACGGTGCAGAACTTCGTCTCGGCGGCCGTCGGGATCTGCGTCGCCATCGCACTGATCCGCGGGATCGTCGGACGTAGCGGCAAGGGGCTTGGCAACTTCTGGCAGGACGTCGTGCGGACCGTGCTCTACGTACTGCTGCCGATCTCCGTCATCGGGGCCCTAGTGCTCGTCTCGCAAGGCGCGATTCAGACACTCGGCCACTATCTGAGCTTCACAGGGCCGACTGGCCTGAGCGGGCACATTGCAGTCGGTCCGGTCGCCTCCCAGGAGGTGATCAAGAACCTCGGCACCAACGGCGGTGGGTTCTTCAATACCAACGCCGCGCACCCGTTCGAGAACCCCAACGGCTTCACGAACGTGTTCGAGCTGATTCTGATCTTCTCGATCCCGGCCGCGCTGACAGCGACCTACGGCCGGATGGTGGGAAGCCGCCGACAGGGCTGGGCTCTGTTCGCAGCGATGACGGTCATGTTCGCTGCGGGCGTCGCGGTGCTGTACGCCGCCGAGGCGCATGGCACACCTGCCCAGCACGCCGCCGGCCTACACACGCATGTATACGCCGGATCGACGGGCGGGAACATGGAGGGCAAGGAGCAGCGCTTCGGCATCGCCGGCTCGGCGCTGTTCAACACGGTCTCGACCGATACCTCGACGGGTGCCGTGAACGCAGCGTTTGACTCTCTGACGGGGTTGGGTGGGGCGGTGCCGATGGCCGATCTCTCGACCGGCGAGGTCATCTTCGGTGGGGTCGGCAGCGGGCTGTACATGATGCTGCTCTACGTCCTGCTCGCGGTGTTCCTCGGCGGGCTGATGGTCGGGCGCACCCCGGAGTATCTGGGCAAGAAGATCGAGGCGAAGGAGATCAAGCTCGCCTCGCTGGGAATCCTGATCACACCGCTGACGGCGCTGGTGTCGACCGCGATCGCGATCGCCGATCATGCCGGTCGCGTATCGATCTTCAATGCGGGGCCGCAGGGGTTCTCGGAGACCTTCTACGCCTACCTGTCGCAGTCGAACAACAACGGGTCGGCGTTCGCCGGCTACACCGGCTTCATCCAGCCCAACGCGGGCAACCTTGGCTCGCACGGGATCACGTTTGCCGACCTGTTGGGCAGCTTCGATCTCGCGTTCGCGCGCTACGCGCCGATCCTGTTTGTGCTCGCGGTCGCCGGCTCGCTCGCGGGCAAGCGGGTCAGCCCCGCGGGGCTGGGCACGATGCACACCGATAACCCGACGTTCGTCGTGCTGCTGATCGGCGTGGTGATCCTCGTCGGCGCGCTGACGTTCTTCCCCGCGTTGCTGCTCGGCCCGATCGTCCAGTCCCTCGGCGTTCACCTCTACTGACATGCACATTCGCCGAAACGCCCTCACCGCCGGCCTGGCCATGATCGTGATGACGATCCTGCTCGGCGTGATCTACCCGCTCGTGGTCACCGGCATCAGCCAGGTCGCGTTCCCGGGCAACGCGAACGGCCAACAGGTCAAGGTGGACGGCAAGCTGGCTGGCTCGAAGATCATCGGCCAGCAGTTCGCCATCCAGGTCATCAAGAACGGCAAGCCGCAGGTCGACAAGAACGGCAATCCAGTCACTGCCCCGGATCCGAAGTACTTTCAGACTCGGCCGTCGGCGACCGTCCCGCCCGACAACGACGCAGCGACGACCTTCTCCAACCTCGGTCCGAACAACATCGCGACCGAGCAGGAGATCGCCGCGAACATCAAGGCGTACCTGGCGCTCGAGAAGCCGTATGACCCTGGCCTGACCACGGCGCAGGTTCCGGTCGACGCCGCCGACAGCTCGGCCTCGGGCGTGGACCCGGACATCTCCCAGGCCAACGCATGGATTCAAGCCCACCGCGTCGCCGCGGTCCGCCACCTCTCCCTCTCAAAGGTGATGCAGCTGATCTCCCAATACACCACTGCACGCTCGCTGGGAATCTTCGGCGAGCCGGGCGTGAACGTGCTCGAACTGAACCTCGCCCTCGATCGCCTCGCTGGAGGCCGGTCATGACCACGGCGCAGATCCCAGCCGTGACCGAGCGTCGCGCGATCTCCCTGTTCCGCCGGGACATCGTCCGCCGCGCATTGATCGACAGTCTGATCAAGCTCGACCCGCGGGTCCAGGTCCGCAACCCCGTGATGTTCGTGGTCGAGATCGGCGCGGCGATCACGAGCGTCACGTGGCTGATCCAGGTGTTCGGCGGCGGTCCGCTCGGCGGGGGACACGAGCCGGCCTGGTACACGCTCACGATCTCGATCTGGCTGTGGCTGACTGTCGTGTTCGCGAACATCGCTGAAGCGTTCGCCGAGGGCCGCGGCCGCGCGCAGGCGGACACGCTCCGCGCGACGCGCACCGAGACCGTCGCGACCATGCATGACGGGCCTACAAAGCCTGCTTCCGAACTGATCCGCGGCGACGTCGTGGTCGTCAACCAGGGCGAGCTGATCCCGGGTGACGGGACCGTGATCGAAGGGGTCGCGACAGTCGACGAGTCCGCGATCACGGGCGAGTCAGCCCCCGTGATCCGCGAATCCGGAGGCGACCGCTCGGCCGTGACCGGCGGCACGCGCGTGACCTCCGATCGGCTCGTGATCGAGATCACCCAGGAACCCGGGCACTCATTCCTTGACCGCATGATCGCACTGGTGGAGGGCGCCGAGCGGCGCAAGACACCCAACGAGATCGCACTCGGCATCCTGCTGGCGGCATTGACGCTCGTGTTCGTCGTCGTCGTCGCCGCACTGCGGCCGTTCGGCCTGTTCGCGCACACACCGGTCTCCGAGACAACCCTGATCTCCTTGCTCGTCGCGCTGATCCCAACGACGATCGGCGCGCTGCTCTCGGCGATCGGGATCGCGGGCATGGACCGGCTCGTCCGCCGCAACGTGCTCGCGCTGTCCGGTCGCGCGGTCGAGGCGTCGGGCGATGTCGACGTGCTGCTGCTCGACAAGACGGGCACGATCACGCTCGGCAACCGGCAGGCGTCGGAGTTCATCCCAATGCCAGGAATCCACGAGACAGAATTGGCAGAAGTCGCGCAACTGGCCTCGCTCGCGGACGAGACGCCCGAGGGCCGCTCGATCGTCGTGCTGGCCAAGACCTACGGCATCCGCGAGCACGACATGGCCCAGCTCGATGCCGAGTTCGTGCCATTCACCGCCCAGACACGGATGAGCGGCGTGAACCTCGACGGCCGCCAGCTGCGCAAGGGCGCCGGCGACGCGATCATCACCTTCGCCGAAGGCGAGGGTGGTCAAGCCCCGCCAGAGCTGCAAGCTCACCTGGACCGGATCGGACGCGAGGGCGGAACACCGCTGGCCGTCGCGCGCGACAGCCAGATCGTCGGCGTGATCTACCTCAAGGACACGATCAAGGAGGGGATGCGCAAGCGGTTTGACCACCTCCGCGCGATGGGCATCCGCACCGTCATGGTGACCGGCGATAACCGTCTGACCGCCGCCAAGATCGCCGAGGAGGCGGGCGTCGACGACTTCCTCGCCGAAGCCACCCCCGAAGCCAAGCTCGCGCTGATCCGCGAGCACCAGGCCGACGGTCGCATGGTCGCGATGACCGGCGACGGAACCAACGACGCCCCAGCCCTCGCCCAAGCCGACGTCGGCGTCGCGATGAACACCGGCACCCAAGCCGCGCGCGAGGCCGGGAACATGGTTGACCTCGACTCCAACCCGACGAAGCTGATCGAGATCGTCGAGGTCGGAAAGCAGCTGCTGATCACCCGCGGCGCGCTGACGACGTTCTCGATCGCCAACGATGTCGCCAAGTACTTCGCGATCCTGCCCGCGATCTTCATCGCCACCTACGCCGCTCGCGCCGGAACCGACGGACCACTGCACGTGCTCAACATCATGAGCCTCGGCGACCCGCGCTCGGCGGTGATCTCCGCGATCGTGTTCAACGCGCTGATCATCCCGGCGCTGATCCCGCTGTCTCTGCGAGGGGTGCGCTACCGGCCGATCGGCGCCGGCGCGCTGCTCAGGCGCAATCTCTGGCTATACGGCCTCGGCGGCATCATCACCCCGTTCATCGCGATCAAACTGATCGACCTCGTCGTCCACAACATCCTCGGCGCATGAACAACCTCGACGTTCTCACCCCGACACCGTGGCCCACTGTCGGATCAGCCGGCCGCCACCCGCGAGCCGCGCGGCTATTGGCGCATCTGCGCGCTCCATGGCTTGACCGACAGCTCGCCGACGGCGTCGCCTCCTGGCACTCGCCAACACACGCCGCCCGCGCACTGCAGCTTACCAGCGCCCGGACCCGCACGGCGCTCGCGCGCTCTCTTGAGCGACTCGTCGAACAGGCCGAGGAGCCGCCCACACCTCGAAGAAGCGCAGTGATCGAGCCGTGCCGCCCCCAGGTCCGCGAAGCGCGCCCGATCATGCTCACGATGGCCTTCCGGCTGCGCGACAGCACGCCGGTGGACGCCCGCGGGATGGCTCGGTTGAAGCTGCTGCTCTCCGATGGCGTCGGGCCCTGCTATGCACCCAGCCGTCCCGACGCGCTGGTGATCGAGCTGCAGACCGTCTCGCAGTGGCTCGATGTGCGGGATTGAAGGACTCTCCCCCGTCAGCGTCTCATCGGCTCGATCGCAGCCGAGCGCAACAGCGGCCGTCCCTCCATCACGACGACACAGTCGCCCCGAATCGCCGTGACCGAGAGCCGCGGGCACCACAAGATCTTCCTCGGCATGGCGGCAGGTGTCGGGAAGACGTTTCGGATGCTCCAGGAGGGCCGCGCCGAGCTCGAGAACGGCCGTGACGTCGTCGTCGGGCTGTTGGAGACTCACGGCCGCGTCGACACCGCCGCGCTGCTGGATGGGCTCGAGGTACTCGCTCGCCGCCGTGTCGTCTATCGCGAGAAGACCTTCGAGGAGATGGACCTGCCGACGATTCTGCGCCGCGCGCCCGAGGTATGCCTCGTCGACGAGCTCGCCCACACCAACGCGCCCGGTGTCGAACATACCAAGCGCTACGAGGACATCGAGGCGCTCCTGGCCGCCGGGATAGACGTCGTATCGACAGTCAACATCCAGCACCTCGACTCGCTCAACGATCGCATCGCCGAGCTGACCGGAATCACGGTCCGCGAGACGGTCCCCGACCGGGTGCTCACAGCCGCCGACGAAGTCGTCCTCGTCGACATCTCACCGGAGACGCTACTCGACCGCCTGCGCGCCGGCAAGGTCTACCCCGCCGCACGCATCGAAGCAGCACTGAACGGCTTCTTTCGCATCGAGACCCTCGCGGCCCTGCGCGAGACAGCGCTGCGCCAGGTCGCGGAGGAAGTCGAGGCCAAACGCATCGTCACCCCGGTCCTCGGCACCCGGGGGTTGGTCGCCGATGACGCGCCACAAGCTGTTGGGGAGCGCCTGATGGCACTGGTTGAACCGTACCCCGGCTGCCAGCGGCTCGTGCGCCGCGCATGGCGCTCGGCGCAACGACTGGGCTCCGATCTGGACCTGCTCTGGGTCCAGCCGCCCGGAGCACGGCTCTCCGGCAGCCAGGAAGCCGCGCTTGGCGCAACGCGCCAGCTGGCGACCATGCTGAACGCGACCCTGCTGATCGAGGAATCCGACACGCTCGCCGCCACCGTCGCCCGAGTCGCTGCCGAGCGCGGCACCACATACATCCTGATGGGTCGCTCCCGAGTGGCGCGCGGACTGAACCGCCTGCGCACCCCACTACCCCAACAGCTCATGCATCGGCTCCCCGGCGTCGATGTACGCATCGTCGCTGACCGCGCCCTGCGCCACGAGCCAACGCCATGACCGCCCTCCTCACGATCGGCGCGCTGTTCATCGGCATCCTGATCGGCCTCGCAGCCCCCCACGCTCGTACACGCAATCGACGCTCACCGCAGCTCGCCAGCACTCGGCAGATACTCCTGCCGTTCACCGCCACGACTCTCTCCCGGCGCGCGCTCGAAGCCGCCATCCGCTTAGCCAAGGTCGACGGCGCCACGCTCATGCCCGCGTTCCTGGCGACCGTTCCCCTCAGCCTATCGCTGGAGAGCCCGCTTCCCAAGCAGTCCCGTATCGGCATGCCCCTGCTCGAAGCAATCGAGCAGCACGCGAGTGCGCAAGGCGTACCGATCGACTCCCGCGTGCAGGCCGGCCGCTCCTACCGCCACGCCCTCGCACGGCTCCTCGAACGCGAACAGTTTGATCGCGTGATCATCTCCGCCGCCGACGACGCACGCACGGGCCTATCCGGCCGAGACCTCCTCTGGATCCTCGAACACGCCAACGCAGAGGTGCTGATCCTCCGACCCGCACCCCAAGACACGCACGCCATCACCACCACCGACATCAAGGGCCACTTCTGACCCTGGACTGTCCGCTGAGTGAGCTGACCTGGTTGACGGATCCCCGTGATCCGCGGATCCATGTCAGTTCATCGAGCTGGTCGGTGCTAGCCGAACTCCTGGGAGCTGCAAGCGCCCGGGCGACGGTCGCCACCCGCGATCGCTCTGCCGGTCGCAGGTCGAAGCGGCCACCGCGCCGCCGTGGCCGGTGTAGGCGTGACGCGGTCACCCGGCC
>CABEDJ010000156.1_pt1 | contig 10221 bp, 10 predicted proteins | sample 3422951 | NCBI WGS metagenome assembly CABEDJ01 (sample SAMEA5534329, study PRJEB31848) | metagenome | biome: tundra; feature: field; material: soil | place: USA | collected 2013-05 | depth 0.15 m | reverse complement strand
CGCCGCCGAGCCCGATTACGGGGACGCCGCCGCTCAGCCCGCCGACAAGGACGCGGCCGGCGAGCTCGCCTACGAGGACGCCGCCGCCGAGCCCGATTACGGGGACGCCGCCGCTCAGCCCGCCGACAAGGACGCGGCCGGCGAGCTCGCCTACGAGGACGCCGCCGCCGATCTCGACTGCGAACCGGCGCCCGCGACGCCCCCGCCGGTCGCCGCCGACGATCGTCCGGCCGAGGAGCGGCCGGGAGAGCATGACTCGACCGCGGTGATCCCGCCGGCGTCACAGGCCGCTCATCGCCGCGCGGGCAGTTAGCGCCCGCGGGTCGGGCGGGTTCGTTTCACCGTGCGCGTAATCGATGTCATGCACCTCGGTCGCGAGCGCGTGATCGGGTGCTGGCAGGTGGACGACGTGCTGATCGACCCAGGGCCGGGCTCGACGCTGCCGGTCCTGCTGGACGCGCTGGGCGACGAGCGGCCACGCGCGGTGCTGCTGACCCACATCCATCTCGACCACGCCGGCGCGACCGGCGCGCTGCTGGAGCGCTGGCCCGACGTGGAGGTCTACGTTCACGAGCTGGGCGCGCCGCATCTGATCGACCCGTCGCGGCTGATCGACAGCGCCATGCGACTGTACGGGGATCGGATGGACCGGCTGTGGGGCGAGATGCTGCCGGTGCCCGAGCGCAACCTGCACGTACTGACGGGAGGCGAGCGACTGCTGGGCGGCCGGTTCGAGGTCGCCTACACCCCTGGCCACGCCTCCCATCACGTCTCCTACCGGCACGACACGACGGCGTTCGTGGGTGACGTCGGCGGCGTGCGGATCGCCGAGGGGTCGCTGACTATCCCGCCGACGCCGCCGCCGGACGTCGACGTGGAGGCCTGGCACGAATCGCTGGACATGATCGCGGCGTGGAAGCCGGAGCGTCTGGCGATGACCCATTTCGGCGCCGGCGAGGACGTCGAGCAGCAGCTCACCGAGGTCGGCACCCGGCTCGACGACTGGGCCGAGCGCGTGCGCACCCAGGACCTGGAGACGTTCATCGCCGGGGTGCAGGCGGAGATCGAGCGCGATTCGGGCCGCGAGCTCGCCGCCACCTACCGGCAGGCTGCACCCCTCGAGCAGCTCTACGCGGGGCTGGCACGCTACTGGCGAAAGCGCGGCGAGGGCTAGCCGATCGATGCTCCTCGCGCACGCGTCGCTATGCTGAGCGCCGATGTCGCAGACGGTTGAGCTGCCCCGCCTGGGCGGGCCCGGCAGCGGGCTGGGAGGGCCGTGGAGAGTCGTCGTTCTCAACGATGACTACAACACGTTTGACCACGTGGCCGAGACGCTGGCGCGGTTCATTCCCGGCGTCAGCCTCGCCGATGGCTACCGGCTTGCCGATCGGATCCACAACACCGGCTGCGCGATCGTCTGGAGCGGACCTCGTGAGGACGCCGAGCAGTACTGGGAGATCCTCGACGACGCGGGGCTGACGATGGGCCCGTTGGAGGTCGGTTAGCGGCGCGTCCGGTCTGGGCCGCGCGCCCTGCGGCCCGTCGGGCCGCGGTTCCCGCGGCCCGTCGAGCCGTGCCTCCTGCGCCGGCTAGGCCGCGTGTGGCTTGCTCGGCCGCACCGGCGCCAGCTTGGCCGCCTGGCGGTCCGGGCTGACGCGGACCACGTTCCAGACGATCCCCAGCTTCTCCAGCAGCCGGATCAGCAGCCCGGTCGGGTCGGCCAGGCTCTCCCAGAAGCGCAGCCCGTGGAACGCGGAGGTGGGGAAGGCGTGGTGGTTGTGGTGCCAGGCCTCGCCCATCGACAGCGGCGCCAGCCAGAACACGTTGCGCGATTCGTCGGCCACGTCGAACCGTCGCCGGCCGAAGAAGTGACATACGGAGTTGATCGACCAGGTGACGTGGTGCAGCAGGAACACACGCACGAAGCCGCCCCACAGCAGCGCGGTCAGTGCGGTGCCGATCCCGCCGCCGATGATCCAGCCCAGCGCGAACGGGATCACGAAGCCGACCACGACCCAGAGCCAGAACAGGCGGTCGACGGCGCGCACGACCCGGTCCTTGACCAGGTCGGCGGCGAAGCGCTCGCGCTCGGCGGTGCCGACGCTCTCAAACAGCCAGCCAACGTGGGCGTGCCACAGACCCTTGACCCCGCCCCAGAATCCGGGGCCGGCCAGATGGGGCGAGTGCGGATCGCCGTCCTGGTCGGTGAACGCATGGTGCTTGCGGTGGTCGGCGACCCAGGTGATCACCGAGCCCTGAACGGCCATCGAGCCGAACACGGCGACGAGCGCCTTGAAGGTGCGCGAGGACTCAAACGCGTGGTGGGTGAACATGCGGTGGAAACCGAGCGTCACGCCGAACCCCGACAGGAAGTAGAACGCGATCATCAGGGCCAGCTCCAGCGGTCCGATCGCGCGATCCCAGAGCAATACGATCGCCAGGATCAGTCCGACCAGCGGCAGCGGGACTCCGATCAGGTTGACGATCTTGTTGGTGCGGCTCATGGTCTGACAAGGATACGTGGCGAGTAAGCAGGTTTCTCCACCGGAAGTCACTACCGCCGGCAAAGAACTTGTACGTTTGACATGAATGATGGTCAAGCAGCCCTGGCACGAGCTTCCGCCGGCGATCGTCGTCGTGCTGCGTCCGGTGCTCGACGACGTGGCCGACGAGATGATCGAGGCGGTCCGCACCGTGCCGGGCTACGGGCGGCCGCTGGAGGGACCGTTCGGCGAGGGGATCAGGGCCGGCGTCCAGGAGGCGCTGCGCCACTTCCTCGACGAGGTCGAGGCGGGCGGCCCGGTGGCGCGATCAGATGTGTACACATCGCTGGGCCGGGGTGAGATGCGCGCCGGGCGGAGCCTTGACTCGTTGCTGAGCGCCTACCGCGTCGGTGCTCGCGTCGCGTGGCGGCGATTCGCCGCGGCCGGGGTCGCGGCCGGGCTGGAGCCCGAGACGCTGTACCTGCTGGCGGAGTCGATCTTCGCCTACATCGACGTGCTGTCGGCCGAGTCGGCCGACGGCCACGCGCTGGAGCAATCGGCCGCCGCCAGTCAGGCCGAGCTGCGCCGGCGTCGGCTGGTGCGGATCCTCGTGCGCGATCCGCCGGCCGATCCCGACGCGCTGGAGCTGGCGGCCGTCGATGCCGGCTGGCCGTTGCCGCGACGCCTGGCGGTGGTGGCGATTGCCGGCGAGCGCCGGGAGGCGGCGGCCTCCCGGTTGCCGCCCGACGCGATCGCCGATGCGATCGGCGAGCTCACCTGTGCCGTGGTGCCGGATCCCGACGGCCCGGGACGGAAGGCGTCGATCGAGCGCGCGATCGTCAGCGTCGGCGCGCGCGCCGGGCTGGGGACCACCGTCGATCACTCCCAGGCGGGAATCAGCTTCGCGCGGGCCAAAGCGGCGCTCGAGCTCGGCCGCGGCTCGGTCGGCGTGATCTCGGCGCGCGATAACGCCGGCCGGCTGCTGCTCTCAAGCGATCAGCGCCTGGCTGAGGAGCTCGCCGCCGATCGCCTGGCCCCGCTGCGCGAGCTGTCGCCGGGATCGCGCGCCCGCCTGACCGAGACGCTGCGCGTGTGGCTGGAGGAGCAGGGCCGCCTCGGTCCCGTGGCCGAGCGGCTGGGAATCCATCAGCAGACCGCCCGCTACCGGCTCGGAAGGCTGCGGGAGCTGTTCGGCGATGTGCTCGACGATGCCGACGGCCGCTTCTGGACCGAGCTGGCCCTGCGGCTGGAGTCAGGCCAGGCCGACTGACGGCCCGCGGCGGGTTAGGGTTAGGGCCCCGTCTTAGACGGCTGTCTGTGGCTCGGGCTGGGGCGCCGGCTGCTCAGGCGGGGCGGCGACCTCCGGGCCAAGCGCCCCGGCGGCGATCTCGTCCTGCCAGGCGTAGGTGACGGGGATCTGGTAGCGGCCGGAGTTGCGCCGGCGGAACTCGATCATCTCCGGACCGTCCCAGTAGCGGTACCAGCTCGCCTTGGAATCGAACCACGACATCTGGATGATCCGGTAGCGGTCGTCGTTGTTGACGTGCACCTGATACTGAGTCGCGCCGTAGCGCAGCGCCACCGGGGCGATCCGAGCGACCTCGGCGGCGAAGGATTCGTTGCGCAGCACGGTGGCGTACCACGAAACCCAGACGAGATCGGCCATCAGGCTCCCACCTCGGCCCGGATCGCCCCGGGCCCCTCGGTCTTCTGTCCCTGGCCCTCCTCGGTGGCGCCGACGAGAATCGCGATCTTGCCCAGATGCTGGTTGTCGCGCAGCAGCTGATGCGCTTCGGCCACCTTGTCAAAGCCCATCGTCTGCCACAGCACGGGACGGATCTTGGACTCCTCGATCAGCTCGTTGGCCTTGGTCGCCTCCCACGCATTGGCGAAGTGCGAGCCGATGATCTCCTTCTGGCGCATCCACAGATACCTTACGTCGAAATCCAGTTGATAGCCGGAGGTGGCCCCGCAGATGACCACCTTGCCGAACGGCTTGACGACCAGGACGGACGTCGGGAAGGTGGCCTTGCCGACGTGCTCGAACACGATGTCGGGCGGTCCGCCGAGGATCCGCTCGACCTCCTTGCAGAACCGTCGCGACTCCTTAAAGCGGGCTCGCTCCTCGTCGGCATTCTCGCCGCCGCGGCGCATCATCCCGGTGAAGTCCGAGCGGTCGATGTGGCCGACTGCTCCCAGCTGCTCGATCAGCCTGCCCTTCGCGTCACTGGAGACGACGCCGACGGCGTCGGCGCCGGTCATCGCGCACAGCTGGGTGGCGAACACGCCGAGGCCACCGGCGGCGCCCCAGATCAGCACCCGGTGGCCGGCCTGGAGCTTGCAGCGGTCGATCAGCATCCGGTAGGCGGTGAAGTAGGTCAGTCCGTAGGCGGCCGCCTCCTCCCAGGCCAGGTGCTTGGGCTTGTGCAGCAGCTGCTGGGCCTGGACCTTGCAGAACTGAGCGAACGATCCCCAGCTCGTCTCATAACCCCAGATCCGCTGGCTGGGAGCGGCGAGCGGATCGAGCCCGTGCACCTCGGGGTCCTCGTAGGAGGCCTGGTTGCAGTGGACCACGACCTCGTCTCCGGGCTTCCAGCGGGTCACTCCCTCGCCGACCTTCCAGACGATCCCCGAGGCGTCCGAGCCGCCGATGTGGTGGTCCTCGTTGGGGTGATAGCGGAACACCGACACCGGCTCGCCGAGCGCGGCCCAGACGTTGTTGAAGTTGACCCCCGCGGCCATCACGCGCACGATCACCTCGAAGGCGCCAGGCTCGGGCACCTCGATCTCCTCGACCTGGAAGGCGTCGACCGGCTCACCGAAGCGCTCCTCACGCACGACCCATGCGGCCATCGTGGGCGGGAGCTGCCCCAGCTCGGTCTCGATGTGTGCGACTTGGCTCAGGTCGACGGCCACGCGCGTTGCACCTCTCTGATCGTTTGGCTAGCCGTGGATCGTAGGGGTTTTGCGCGCTCCTGGGCCCGCCGGACGGGCCCAGGAGCCGGCTGAGCCAGGTGGGTCAGGCGGGTCAGGCGGGGATCAGCTCGGCCGCCGCCGCGTCCTCCTCGACGGGCCGCTCGGCGCCGGCGCTCTGGGGCTCGGCCTGAGTGGGGGCACGCTGGATCAGCGCCCAGGCCAGAACCGCACCGCAGACCGTCACGGCGCCACCGATCGTCAGGCCGGTGCCGAGCGCGGTGACGAATGCGTCCCGTGCGACGGCGGCGATGTGGGCGGAGGTATGGCTCGGACCGGCGCCCTCGCCGAGCGCGTTGGCGATTGCGGCGCGTGCGCTCGCCGGAACGTTTGGAAGTTGCTGGTCGATCGTGGAGCGTCCGATCGCGGTGACCAGCGCGCCCATCACCGCGACTCCGAACGTGCCGCCCACCATTCGGCTCATCGACAGCACCCCGGAGGCGACGCCCGCCTTGCTGCGGTCCACGGCATTCATAGCCGCGGTGCTCATCGGCGACATCGTCAGGCCCATCCCGAAGCCCATCAGAACGAAACCGGGGAGCAGGAGCCCGTAGCCCGTGTGGATCGTCAGCTGGGACTGGATGAACAGCGCGGCCGCGACGAAGGCCAGGCCGAGGGTCATCAGGGGGCGTGGGCCGACCCGGTCGGTGAGCCGCCCGGCGAGGGGGCCCATGATGATGATCACGACGGTGGCGGGCAGGAATCGGATCCCAGCCTGCAGCGGTGAATAGTGCAGGACGTTCTGCATGTACAGCGCTAGGAAGAAGAACTGGGCCAGCATCGCGAAGGAGACGATGAAGGCGACCAGGTTGGAGCCCAGGAAGGAGCGCGAGCGGAAGAAGCCGAAGTCGACCATCGGCACGACGGTGCGGCGCTCGATCACCGCGAAGGCCACGATCGACGCCATCGCCAGCGCTAGCAGCCCGATCACGCGGGCCGAGCCCCAGTGCCAGGCGTTGCCTTCGACCAGCGCCAGCACGATCGAGGTCAATCCGACGGTGATCGCCGCGATTCCGGGCAGGTCGACCTTGCGCGTCACCGTCTCATCGCGCGTCTCGCGCGTGGCGAACAGGGTCACGGCGACCGCTCCGATCGCGATCGGCGGGTTGATGAAGAAGATCGCCCGCCAGCTCACCTGCTCGGTGAGGAAGCCGCCGAGCACCGGGCCGATGGCCAGCGCCAGCGCGCTCACGCCCGCCCACGTGCCGATCGCCATCCCTCGCTGGTGAGGCGGGAAGGCCTGGGTGATGATCGACAGGGTCGCCGGCATCATGAACGCGGCGCCGATCCCCTGCACGGCGCGGAAGGCGACCAGCGCATGATCGTCGGGCGCGAACCCGATCGCCGCGCTCGAGACGCCGAAGACCACGACGCCGAACAGGAACATCCGGCGGCGGCCGAAGATGTCGCCCAGCCGTCCGCCGGTGACCAGTAGCACCGCGAACGTCAGCGTGTAGGCGTTGACGGTCCACTCCAGCGAGGACAGCGAGGCTTTCAGGTCACGCTGGATCGATGGCAGCGCCACGTTGACGACCGTGTTGTCGAGCATGATCATGAACAGCGCAAAGCACATCGCGCCGAGCGTCCACCAGCGGCTGTTGTCGTCGGTCACGAGGCGGTGACGGTGCTCGAGGAAGCGTTGGGTCACAGGGTTTTCAGTCCTCCGGTCGGCAGGCGGCGAGGTCCGGCCGGCGCAGCAGCTCGGACAGCGCTGCGCCGAGCGCTCCGCGCTCGTCCTCGTTCAAGGTCTTGACGAACTCCTCCAGGCCGATCAGGCGGGCGGCGTTGAGCCGCCGAATCACCGAGCGCCCGGCTTCGGTGGGGCTGACTCGCTTCATCCGCCGATCCTCGGCGTCCTCGTGTCGGAACACGAAGCCCCGCCGGACGAGGTCGTCTACGGTTCGGCTGGCGGCGGGCAGGGAGATCATCACAAGCTCGGCCGCGTCCTTGAGCGTCAGCTCCCGATCGGCGTCCTCCAGGTGATGCAGCAGCTTGATCTGGGTCATCGAGAGTTCGAGCGCGCCCATCGCCTCGAACAGATCCGAGTTGCAATGCTTGTGCAGGAAGACGATCAGGGCGTAGAGATCGCCCGCGAGCGTGGCCTGCCCATCGGCGGTGGTGGCCACGCGTTCAGCAGATACTTGCACTCATGCAAGTATTGCACACAAGCTGTGATTGCGCGAACGCAATCACAGCGCTGGGGCGGTCCCCAGGGCGGCCGTACGGCGCTACGGCGGTCCCTGGGACGGCCGTACGGCGCTGGCGCGGGCGTCAGGGGCTGAGCAGGTTGCCGTCGGAGTTCGGGCGCGCGGGTCCGATGTGGATCGATGCGGCGGCGATCGACGTGGGGCTGGCCAGCGACGCGTCAGTCGAACCGCGGGGCGCGGTGGCGATCGTGTAGTCGCCCGGCTTGAAGTCGACCGAGACCTGGGTGGTGGCCTGCGGGTTGATCGGCGCCGTGCTGGCCAGCGTGTGGGACCCGCCGGCGGTGGAGATCGCCAGTGCCTCGGCGTGGCTGGCCTGATTGGTGACGATGAACACCACCGGGCCGGCCCCGACCGAGGTGGGGGACACCGTCACTTTGGCGTCGTTGACATAGACAGTCAGGTTGACCGGCGCCGGCGGGCGCGAAGCGATGGGCGACGCCCCACTGGCGCCCCCACATCCCGAGATAACCAGGGCTCCGGCCACGAGCATCCCGATCGTCGTCCTGCACATCCTGGCTTGACTCTCCTCTCCGAGATCCATCCGCGACCGAGCGGCCGCGCAGAACTCGATTCCGCCAGAACCCTAACTCACCGCGATCATTGCTTCTAGATCAGGCCGGAGGATGGGTCAACGACCGCCGCCGGAGCTCGAGCCGGCTCAGCTCGGTCTGCAGCTCCGCCCACGACTCGCGTTCGGCGCGCTCGTACTCCTCTCCGGTCAGCTCGCGCAACTGCTCGCTGTAGGCGCTCCACGCTTGGCGGGTGTCCGCCTCTAGCTCGCGGAGCTGTTCCGTATCGGGGACGACCGCCATCATTCAGGACTCCTTGCCTAGCTGTCCAGTGCGATGCTACCCCGCGACGCGGTCGTCAACTCCGCGTTTCCGGGGCGTTAGGCCGCAGGGTCCTGCAAGCCGGCTTGCACGCCGTCCGGACGCGGGCGTATCACCGCCCCATGGAGCTGCTCGGACAGCCGCTCGCCTCATGCGAGTTCATTGTCGTGGACACCGAGACCAACGGGCTGGGCGGTCAGCGCTGCGAGCTGACCGAGGTCGGTGCGGTCCTGGTCGGCGGCGGGGAGCTGCACGACCACTGGTCCTCGCTGGTGCGCACCAGCGCGCCGCTGCGACGGGGGATCCAGCGCTTCACCGGCATCTCGCAGGCGATGGTCGACTCGGCGCCGTCGCTGGAGCTGGTGCTGCCGCAGCTGGGCGGGCGGCTGGGCGGCCGGGTGCTGGTCGCCCACAACGCGCCCTTTGATCGTCGCGTGCTACGCCAGGCGTTCGCGCGGATAGGGCTGGAATGGCCCGACCCGCCCGTGATCTGCACCGCCGCGCTGGCGCGCACGATGCTGCCGCTGCAGCGCGAGCGGCGGCTGACCGCGCTGGCCGACGCGCTGGGGATTGAGGTGCGGGTGGCCCATCGGGCGCTGGCCGACGCGGAGACGTGCGCGCGCGTGCTCTGCGCCCTGTTCCCGCGGCTGTGCGCCAATGCGAGCACCGTCGCCGAGGCACTGGCACTGCTGGCGCCGCGGCGCCCGCGCCGGACCGGGACCCGCAAGCGCACCGAATCGGTGCTCGATCGCCCCACGCTGGAGTTCGGCGAGCTGCCGCGCGACCCCGGTGTCTACCTGTTCCGCGACGCCGGTGGCCAGACCCTGTACGTCGGCAAGTCGCTCTCGATTCGCACCCGCGCGCGAGCCCACTTCGCGCCCTCGGCGCCGCCCGCCCAGTGGACCTCGCACGCCGCGATCGTCGACTATCGCGCGACGCGCTCAGAACTCGGGGCCCTCGTGCTGGAAAACCGGCTGATCAAGCAGCTGCGCCCGCCGGGGAACGTCCGCCTCGTGCGCCGCGACGACCGGCTGGTCTACATCCGCTGCCGACTGGACATCCCGTTCCCGATCCTGGAGGTCGCCGGTGACCCCGCGGCGGGCCACGCGGTGACGATCGGTCCGCTGCGCGGGCGGCGGCTGGCCGCCGAGCTCGTGGAGCAGCTCGACTCGCTGTTCGGATTGCGCCATTGCGGGCGCCGGCTGCCGCGCCGCGAGCATCCTTCGGCCTACGGACAGATGGGGCGCTGCCTGTCGCCGTGTCTCGGCGACCTGGATCCGAACCTATACCGGCGCCGGCTCGACGAGGCGCTGCGGCTGTTCGTCGGGGGTGGCGACGGCGGCCGGCGCCTGCTGGAGCACGTGCAAGCCCAGATGCGCGAGGCAGCCTCCCAGCAGCGCTTTGAGCGCGCCGCCTGGCTGCGCCGGCGCGCGCGGCGGCTGGGGTCGATCCTTGGCCGCTTGGAGGGGGTGCTGGAGGCCACGCATGCCCGGCCCCGGCTGGTGCTGGCGCCGCACCCGGCCAAGCCTGAGTTCGACGCCTTCTGGCTGGCGGGCGGGCGGCTGGTGGATTGGGGACCGCTGCCGGACGGATCCGACGAGCTGGCCCGCCGCACCGAGGCGGCGCTGGACCGGGGCGGGCGGATCGGCGAACTGGGCGCCCACGTCGCTCCCGACGAGGTCGACGAGCTGCGGATCATCGGCCGATGGCTGGCCTCGCACCCCGACG
>CABEDJ010000154.1_pt1 | contig 10281 bp, 9 predicted proteins | sample 3422951 | NCBI WGS metagenome assembly CABEDJ01 (sample SAMEA5534329, study PRJEB31848) | metagenome | biome: tundra; feature: field; material: soil | place: USA | collected 2013-05 | depth 0.15 m | reverse complement strand
ATCTCGGATCAGATCGACGAGCGCCTGCTGCCGACCTACGACGGGCCGGAGGAGCAGATCATCGGCTCGCCCGAGCTCACCGAAGCGCTGGGCCGGCTCAACGACCGCGAGCGCGAGGTCCTGGCGCTGCGTTTCGGTGGCGATCTGAGCGGTCCGCAGATAGCGGAGCTGCTCGACCTGACGCTCGCCAACGTCCAGCAGATCACCTCCCGGTCGCTGCTGCGCCTGCGGGAGCTGCTGGAGCAGGACGACGGGGCCAAGTCCGGTTGATTACCGGGGCGAGATCCCCAGATACGGCACGGCCCAGCCGACGATCTTCTGGAACGCCGGGGCGGCCACGGATCCGCCGTAGATGGCGCCCTGGGGCTCGTCGACCATCACCGCTACCACCAGCTGCGGGGCGCGCGCCGGGACCATGCCGATGAACGAGGCGATGTAGGCGCTGCTGGAGTAGGAGCCGTGCACGACCACATTCGCGGTGCCGGTCTTGCCGGCGAGGTCATAGCCGGGGATGGCCGCGCCGGAGGCGGTGCCGCCGTCGGCCAGCACGCCGCGCAACATATCGCGCAGCTCGCCTGCGGTGAACTGGGAGATGATCCGGTTACCGGCCGGCAGCGGCGTCGTCTTGCCGCCGATCGACGCGACGACGTGCGGGGGGCGCAGGATCCCGCCGTTGGCGATCGCCGAATACGCGGTCGCCATCTGGATCGGGGTGACGGATTCGCCCTGGCCCATCGGCAGGTTGCCCATCGAGGAGCCCGAGTACTGCCAGGAATGCAGCACGATTCCCTGCTCCTCGAAGGGCAGATCGACACCCGTCCGGGCGCCGAAGCCGAAGCGATGCACCCAGTAGTCAAACCGCTGCGGGAGGAGCTTCATGCCGATCTCATCGGCGCCGATGTTGCTGGAGATCTTCAGCACCTGCGCTACCGACAGCGTCTCGTCGCCATGATTTTCGGCGTCGTGGATCTGGCGGTCGGCGACCTGCAGCACCGAGGGGACGTTCAGCTCGGTATCCGGCGTGACCACACCGTCCTGAAGCGCGCCAGCGACCGTGATCGCCTTGAACGTCGAACCCGGCTCGTAGTTGTAGGTGACCGCGCGGTCATCGCCGGCGTAGTTCGGCGCTGCCGAGGGGTCGTTGGCGTTCACGCGCGGCCAATTGGCCAGCGCCAGGATCGCGCCGGTGTTGGGGTTCATCACGATCGCCGTCGCTCCCTTGGGCGAGTACTGGGCCCCCACACCCACCAGCACCTGCTCCACCTCGGCCTGGAGCGCGGCGTCGATCGTCAGGCGAATCGTCTTGCCGGGCTTGGTCGGGTGGACGTCGTCGATCGAGATCGGCTGGCGCATCGCGTCGTTGACGATCCGGCGGACGCCGTTGGTGCCTTGCAGGACGCTGTTGTACTTCCACTCGATCCCCGCGGAGCCCTGGCCGTTGAGGTGGACGCTGCCCAGCACCTGCGAAGCGGCCCACGATCTCGGGTAGACGCGCTTGACCCTGGGGATCATCGAGATCCCGTCGATGTGCAGCTTGGTGATCTTCGCGGCGGTGTCGGCCGCGATCAGGTGGGCCAGGTAGACGAAGCCGGTGCGTGGCTTGGACAGCTCACTGGCGAGCGTGAGCACCGGCTTGCCCAGCAGCGGCGAGAGCTGCTGGGCAACCGCGAGCGGGTTCTTGATCAGGAACGGATCGGCATCCACGTCGTCGGCGGACTCAGAGATCGCCAGCTCGACGCCGTTGCGATCGGTGATCGTGCCCCGGGGGGCCGGCACGATCTCCTGGGTGATCTGCTGGCTGGCGGCATCGTGCTGAAGCGAGCCGGCCTTGGCGGTGCCGAGATAGGCCGCGCGGGTGAGCGCGATCCCCAGCAGGACGATGAACCCCAAAAACAGGAAGCCGATCCGCCGATCGATGGTCCCCGCGCGCGGCATGGCTAGCCGCCTGTCGGGGTTGCGGCGCCGCTGGAGCCCGTCTGACCCGATGTTCCCGTCCCGGCGCCCGCCGGCGCCGCCGCCGTCGTCGGCGCGGTGCTCGCGGCCGGCAGGCTGGTCGTGGTCGTCGCAGCCGGCACGCTGGTCGTGGTCGGCGTCGAGCCGGTGCCCTGGCCTGGCGTGGCGCCGGTGGCCGACGAGCTGATCGGAGTCGACGAGGTGGCCGTGGTCGTTGGGGCACTGGAGCCGGTGCTCGGGGTGGTTTGAGCCGCAGTAGCCGAGGCGGGCACGGTAGTCGCGGTGGTGGCGGCGGCCGGCGTCGCGGTCACTGCGGCGCTGGTGCCGGCACCGCTCGCTGAGAGATCGCTGGCCGGCAGCTGCGCCATGAAGGCCGTCGCGTCAGGCGCGTGGATATTGGAGATCGCCCGCTGGACGTCGTCGCCACCGCGCGCGGCGAGGAACTTGACCGCGGTCGGCGCCGGCATCACCATTCCCATTCCGGCCGCCAGCTTCTCGATCCGGGCATCGTCGCCCAGCGTGGCGACGCTCGCGCGCAGGATCTCGTTGCGGCTCTGCAGCGCAGTGCCGGTCTCGATCGAGCGCCCGATGCTGGCGCCGAGCTTGAGCACCTCCACCTGCATCGCCACGATCCCCGCCAGCAGCACGCCGAGCAGCGGGATCCAGGCCCGGCCACGGATGATGCGGTCCAGCAGCGAGTGCTGGGGCAGCGCTCGGATGTAGGCGACGGCGCGCGCGGTGAGGGGTTCGCGCCGGGCGGTGCGCGGCCGGGCGCTCGGCGCCGCGGCGGGAGCGGCGGCACCGGCGCGCTGGGGACGCGTGATGACGCGGCCGCGGACCAGCCCGCTGAGCGGACCTGAGACCCGGCGCGGCGCGCGCGGCGCCGACGGGCGGCGCACTTCGCCCGGATGGCCAGAGGTCCTGCCGACGGCGTTGGCCGTGGCGCCGCGCGTGGCCGTGGCAGCGCGTCCGGCGGTCGCGGCGGCGCGGCCGGCAGTGGCTGGGCGTCCGGCAGTGGCGGGGCGTCCGGCGGTCGCGGCGGCGCGGCCGGCCGGCGCCTTGGCGCCCGCTCGCGCCGGGGGCTTCTTGGCGCCGGACTGGCCCGGGGCGCTCGTGCGCCGCGCGGCGGGGGTGACAGCGGATGGCGTCATGTCGTTGGGACCTCCAGCTTGCGGGCGGCGCGCAGGTGCGCGGACTTGGACCTGGGGTTCGCGGCGACTTCGCCCGGTGTCGGAGCCACAGCACGGCGGGTGAGAAGCTCGGCCTCGGGCTCGTGCCCGCAGACGCAGATGGGGAAATCAGGCGGGCAGACGCATCCGCGCGCCCGAGCGGCCAGGAAGCGCTTGACGCGCCGATCCTCCAAAGAGTGAAACGAGATCGCCGCCAGCCGTCCGCCGGGGGCGAGCACCTCCCACGCCGCCGGCAGCGCCTCGTCCAGCTGGGTCAACTCGTCGTTGACGGCGATCCGCAATGCCTGGAACGTGCGTCGGGCGGGATGGCCGCCGGCGAACTGCGCCGGGATCGGCACCGCCGCCTTGATCGCGTCGACCAGCTGCTGGGTGCAGGTGAGCTCATCACGTGCGCGCAGACGGACGATCGTGTGCGCGATCTGCGACGCGTAGCGCTCCTCGCCGTATTCACGCAGCAGGCGCGCCAGTCGGCGCTCGTCCCACGTGTTGACGATCTCCTCGGCGGTCAGGTCCTGCTCGGGATCCATCCGCATGTCGAGCGGTGCGTCGTAAGCGTAGGAGAAGCCACGTGACCAGGTGTCGACCTGCATCGAGGACATCCCCAGATCGAGATAGACGAGATCGGCCCGCAGGCGCTCATCGTGCAGCTCGGTGAGCGCGGTGACGAAGTCCGCACGGATGAACCGCGTCTGGCAGGAGACCTCGGCCGCCAGCGATGCGAAGCGCTCCTCGGCCAGCGGGTCGCGGTCGATGCCGATCAGAGTTCCGGCGGGGCCGATCCGGTCGGCGATCAGTCGCGCGTGACCGCCGCCGCCGACGGTGCAGTCGATCGCGATCTCGCCGGCACGCGGATCGAGCAGCTCGATCAGCTCGCCGGCGAGGACCGGGGTGTGCGTCTTGGTCATGTCAAGCAGTGTCGCCAAGGCTCGCTGCGATGTCGGGGATTCGGGTCAGCAGTTCCTCGAAGTTCTCCGCGTAGCGCGCGCGATCCCAGACCTCCAGGCATTCGCCTGAGCCGGTGACGACGACATCTTTGTCGAGGCCGGCGTACTTCATCAGGTTGGCGGGGATCATCACGCGGTTGGCGGCATCGAGTTCGGTGTCACACGAACTGTTGAAGAAGAAGCGCTTCAGCTCGCGGGCCCTGGTCGAGACGGGATTGAGGCCGGCGAGCGTGGAGGTCGTGAAGGCGTCGTACTCCTCCGGGGTCCAGATCGCGACCGTGCGCGGGGCGCCGGCCTCGAGCTCGTTGGAGGCGGCCAGCACGACGCCGTTGGCCAGAATCCCACGGAACTTGGCCGGGATGGTCAGGCGGTGCTTCGCGTCGAGCGCGTGTTCGAAGGTTCCGCGGAAGGTCAAGGGTTCTCATGCAGCGGACCGAATTTCTGAACCCGGGTGGCTGGGTGGGAGGAGCCCTGCCACCCGGGTTCCGCATGCGAGCGCCACAATAACCCACGCTCTCCCACAATGCAACCCATCTGCCACCGTCTGCCCCACCACGGCGGCCATCGTGGACCAGGAGAGTCGAAAATGCCCGCCGGCATTGGCGATCGGCGGTGGGAGAGCACGGCTAGAACATGCGTCCACCCGCGCACGATTTGCTGCAGTAAGCGCGTGCGCAAGCCGGCTTGCACCAGCGGCCCGATTCCGTCCGGACCGTGTGCGTGGGTGGGCGTACCGGCGGGCTCCGGCGAGGCCGGCAGCCTAGGTCGTAGGACCCACGAGACTCAGATCCGCCGACTGCTCGCGCTGCTCAGACGTGGCACGGACACCGGCGCTCGCTCGCCCGGCACACCTGGCTGAGCGGTCTTCGGGCTTCGCGGCCGGTCGGCCTGCGGGGTAGCCAGCCAATTCGAGCACGAGCCGGGCGCCGTGATTGCTCGGTGCTGCGGCCAGGTCGCCGCCGTGCGCCTGGGCAACCGTCCTGGCGATCGCCAGCCCACGGCCGCGCCGTCCGCGGCCACCGCGAGCCCGCGCGGCGAGCTCGGCGACCGGCGCCGGCAAGCCGGGACCATCATCGAGCACCTCTATCCGCGCTCCGCGGTCGGTCGCGGTGCCGCGCGCCTCGATCGTCGTACCCCCGTGCTCGATCGCGTTGGCGATCAGATTCCCCGTCGCCTGCGCCAGGCGGACCCGATCGCCCCAGACCCGCGCCGCGTCACCTGACCAGGCGGCACTGAGCTCGGCCCCGGACCGGATTGCGCGCGGGCGCCAAGCCTCGACGGAGTCGGCCAGCAGCTGCGCCAGATCCACCGGCTCGCAGGTGCGCAGCAGTCGGCGCTGGCGGCGCGAAGCGGCCAGCCGCGCGGCGGCCAGATCATCAAGCGCCAGCGAGGCTCGGCCGAGCTCCAGCTCGATGGCGCGCAGGCGGGCCGGCGTGAGCTCGCCCCCCGCGGACCCGAGCTCGAGCCCGAGCCTCACCGCCGAGAGCGGACCTCGCAGCTCGTGGCAGGCCCGGGCCACGGCCTCCATCCGTGTCCGTAGCGAGCGGCAGACGAGCGCGGCCGCGGCGGCGCCGAGCGCCGCCCCGGTCCATGCCACGAGCGACTCGGCATCGATCAAGGCTCGATGCCCCCGTCGATCAGTCGATAGCCGACCCCCCAGACGTTGACGATGAACCGGCCGTCGCCCACGGCGAGCTTCTTGCGCAGGCGCGCGGCGTGGGCATCGAGCGTGCGCGTGGTCCCGAGCGACTGAAATCCCCACACCCCGCGCAGCAGCTCCTCGCGCGTGAACACGCGCGTCGGCTCCGCGGCCAGCGCGCGCAGCAGCGCGAACTCCTTCTTTGACAGCGCCACCGGCTCGCCGTCCAACCACACCTGGCGCCCGAGCGGGTCGACCTCCAGCGGGCCGACGCGCACCCTCCCGCATTCCGGTCGCTGACGCGCGCGGCGAAGCAGGGCGGTGATCCGCGCGCGTAGCTCGGCGTAACTGAACGGCTTGATCACGTAGTCATCACAGCCGCGCTCAAAGCCGCGCATGCGGTCAAGCTCGGCGGCCCGTCCGGAGACGACCAGCAGCGGCAGCTCGGGGTCGATCCGGCCGCCCACGCGATCAGCCTCGCGGACCTCCCGCAGCAACTCGAGCCCGTCGCGATCGGGCAGGCCGAGGTCGATGATCGCCAGATCGACCGATCCGCCCGCCAGCAGGCGCTTCGCCTCGCCGGCGGTCTCGGCCTCCAGCGGCTCAAAGCCGTCAGCGGCGAGGTTGTCGGCCAGGAAGGTGCGCGTGACGCGGTGATCTTCGACCACCAGGATCGTCGCGGGCCTCGGTTCCATGGCGTATTGAGCCCCGAGGGGGCCGAAATCCGCCCCCTTTCTGCAACATCCTTTTCAGGCCCCGGGCGGGGAAGGAATCCCCCATATGATCCCGACGCCCATGTACCAACGCGGCAACTACAGCTCGGGCGACGACTTCGTGCTCGAGTATGGCGACTTGCGCTTCACCTTCAACGAGCGCGACTTCCGCGAACGTTGCGAGCAGGCTGCGCGCAAGCTCGGGTTCCTGCGCGGCGCGGTGGAGGAGGACGAGGCCGAAGACCTGATCAACCTGGTCGTCAACGGAGAGGTCACCGATCCTGCCTCGGCGCTCGGCGAGCACGTCAACGAGTGCTGGCCCGAGCTGGTGGGGCCCTCCGAGCGCTCGCTGGTTCACTGGCTGCGCCGGCTGATCTTCCGCAGCGCCTGGCTCGATCAGCGCGTCAAGGAGGGCGAGCTCGACGTCGCCTTCGACGAGGACAGCAGCGCGTTCGTCTACGTCCAGCCCGATCGCGGAAACGAGCCGATCGAGCTCGCGCCCGAGCCGAGTTGGAACCGCGTCGCGTACGTGCGTCGCTAGTGCCCTGATTCATATCGGACCAATTTCCGCCCGGGCCAATCGCCCCCAAGGCGATTGGCCCAATTGAATCGCCGCCAGGCGATTCAACCTCCAGCCCCGGCCAGCGCGGCGATGTTCTGGTTGGCCGGCGCCGGATTGTCCAGCAGCAGCCGGGGGACGGTCACCAGTCTGTACCCGCGCGCCTGCAGCTGCGAGATGATCTTCGGCAGCGCGGCGACCGTCTCGGAGCGATTGCCGCCGGCGTCATGCATCAGGATGATCGCCCCCGGCCTGGCGCCGGACACCGCCCGGCTGACAATCGCGTCGACGCCCGGCGCGAGGTAGTCGCTGGTGTCAACCGTCCACAGGACCATCAGCATCCGGTACTTCTTGAGCAGCTTGAGCGTGGTCGAGTTCCACAGTCCGTAAGGCGGGCGGAAAAGGCGGGGGAACGGAGCGCCGTAATCACCGATCCGAGAGGTCTCCTCCAGCAACTGGGCCTGCTGCTGCTTGCGCGATAGCTGCGACATCGGGGCGTGGGTCTCGGTGTGGTCGCCGATCGGAAATCCGCTGGCCACGATCGCGCTGGTCCCGGCGTGGAAGTAGCCCTCCTCCACGCCGACTTCGAAGAACGTCCCCGGGACGTGGGCGCGTGTCAGCGCCGCCACGACCTGGGGCGTATAGGGGCCGGGGCCATCGTCGAAGGTCAGCGCGATCTCACGGTGCCGGGCGCCGGCGATCCGCACATACTGCGTATAGGCGAGCGTTCGCGTGATCGCGGCATCTTCGGCCGCGACCTGTGCGACCAGGAACGAGCCGGCACCGGTTCCCGCGAGCGTCTGGAGCCGGCTGAAATATCCGTCGGTGGTCAGTACGGCTCGATGGACCGTGGCGGTTCCCCCACCAGCTCCCACCATCGCGCCGAGGATCAGGGCGACGCCCGCCAGCACCGCCAGCGCGATCGCCCGGCGCCGGCGATGGTGGGCCAGCGCCACGGGGCGCCGCGCCACGGGCGACCCTCCCGCGGGCGCGCGCAGGCGTGACCGATTACCGAGTGCGGTTGAGCCGTCGTCCATCGGAAGTCCCGCGCCGACATGATGCCGCCTCCCCCAGTTCGATGCAACGCGGCACTCCGCCCGGCCCGACCATTACGCTCCGAGGCCGATGAGCGCGGCGATTTGGTTGGTAATGCCTACCTACAACGAGGCCGCGAACCTCGAGCGAACGCTGCGCGCCGCGCTCGGCGAGCTCCAGCGTGCGGCCGGCGGCGATCACCGGATCCTGATCGTCGACGACAACTCGCCTGACGGGACCGGGGCGATCGCCGATCAGCTCGCGGCGGCGCTGCCAGCGGTCGAGGTCCTGCATCGCCCGGCCAAGAGCGGCCTCGGCCAGGCGTATGTGGCCGGGTTCACGCACGCGCTGGAGGCCGGCGCCGAGCTGCTGATCGAGATGGACGCCGACTTCTCTCACGATCCGCGTTACCTGCCGGATCTGCTGCAGGCCGTCAAGAGCGCCGACCTGGTGCTGGGGTCTCGTTACGTCCCGGGTGGCGGAGTGCGCGATTGGGGACTGGTGCGACGGCTCATCAGCCGCGGCGGCGGTGCCTACGCGCGCATGATCCTCGGCGTCAGCGTCAAGGACCTCACCGGCGGCTTCAAGTGCATCCGGCGCCAGGTGCTGGAGGCGATCGACCTGCCGAGCGTGCGCGCCGAGGGCTACGTGTTCCAGATCGAGGTGACCTACCGGGCGCTGCTGGCCGGCTTCACCGTCACCGAGATCCCGATCGTGTTCTCCGATCGCACGCTCGGCGCCAGCAAGATGTCGGCGCGGATCGCGCTCGAGGCGATCTGGCTGGTGCCGTTTCTGAGGCGCGACGCTCCCCAGGCCCTGGCCGCCGTCCGCGACGCCGAGACACCAGTCCCGGAGTGGCCCCCTCCCTCCGGATAGGTAGCGCTCCTAACCCAATCCCAACCTTGATCACACCGCATCCCGTTCGCCGCCGGGCATCCTCAGATCAATGAGCGTCAAGAGCCCGCTCGGCGCGTCAACGCAGAGCCGCAGCATCGAGCTGAGCCCGCGCACGCTGGATTCCCAGCATGCCTCGTCGAATACCCGCCGCGGCGTGCTCGGCCTCGCCGGGCTGCTGGCGTTGGGGCTGCTGATCTCGATCTCGGCGGCCAACACCGACTCGCTGCTGCCCGAGTCGGTGCGACCGATCCCCGCCTCGCTGGCCGGCGCGTTCGGCACCCACGGACCTGATCTGCACGGGGCCGGCGTGATCGCCGCCCTGTCGCTGATGTTCGTGTGTTACGTGCTCGTGGTCAGGGCTTCTCACCAGTTGTCCGGGCGCTTCGTGTTGATGTCCATCGCCGCGCTGCACGCGCTGGTGCTGCTCGCCCCGCCGCTGTTCTCGACCGACATCTTCAGCTATCAGGCCTACGCGCGAATGGGAGCGCTGTACGGCGCCAACCCGTATCTCTACGGCCCCCACGCGATCGCGCCTGATCCCATTTTCCCTTACATCGGCGCCAAGTGGGCCTACATCCCCAGCGCCTACGGGCCGGTGTTCACCGTGCTCACCTACGCGCTCGGACCGCTGTCGATCGCCGCCAGCGTGCTCGCGTACAAATCGATCGCCGCGGTCGCGAGCCTCGCGGTCGTCGCTCTGGTCTGGAATCTCGCCCGGCTGCGCGGTATCAGCCCGGTACGGGCCACCGCGCTGGTCGGCCTCAATCCGCTGCTGGTGCTCTACGGGGTCGGCGGGGGCCACAACGATCTTTTGATGCTGCTGGCTCTCGTGGGCGGCATGTACGTGTTGCTGATCCGCCGCGAACGCCTGGGCGGCGGGCTGATGGTGCTGGCGGTGGGGATCAAACTGACCGCTGCACTGCTGTTGCCGTTCGCGCTCGCTGCAGACGGCCGGCATCGCGGTCGCGACCGGCGCCGCAACTTCGCGATCGGGGCCGCCTGCGGCCTCGCCCTGGTGGCCGCGCTCGGCTTCTCGGTGTTCGGGACCGGGACTCTTCATCTCCTGGCCACGGTTCAGAAGAGCCAGAACGAGGGCGACTGGCACAGCATCCCCGGCTTCATCTCGACGCGGCTCGGGCTGGTTAGCCTCGGGCACATCACCGGCTACGTGCTCGACGCCGCGTTCGTCGGCGCCTGCGGCTGGCTGCTGCGCCGCGTCTGGCAGGGCAGCATCGATTGGATCGACGCCGCCGGCTGGGCCACGATCGCCCTGCTGGCGACCGCCAGCTCGCTGCTGCCGTGGTATGTCGCCTGGGTGCTGCCGCTGGCCGCGCTCGGCCGTGACCGCCGA
>CABEDJ010000146.1_pt1 | contig 10365 bp, 4 predicted proteins | sample 3422951 | NCBI WGS metagenome assembly CABEDJ01 (sample SAMEA5534329, study PRJEB31848) | metagenome | biome: tundra; feature: field; material: soil | place: USA | collected 2013-05 | depth 0.15 m | reverse complement strand
GCTCCTCGCCCTCCTGCGCGCGGAGCTGCTCGTCCCCAATCTGCTTGTAGCCAAGCGCCGGCTCGCGCCCGCCGGTTCCCGGCCGCGCCAGGCGAAGTCCCAGGCGTCCATCGGCGGAGACGCGCAGCAGCTCGGACGGACGCCAGGGCGAGCGACCGAGGTCCGCGACGCAGACGATCTCGAACTCCAGTCCCTTAGCCCGGTGGATCGTCATCAGGCGCACGGCGTCGAGTCCCTCCCCCTCCACCGGCGCCTCGCTCTCCCGTGAATCCGGCGATCCTCCCGCCTCACGGTCGCGGATCAGCTCCACGAACCCGCGCAGGTCGCGTCCGTGGGCGGCCTCGTGGTCGCGGCCGAGGCGCATCAGCTTGCGGACATTGGCCAGCCGGCGCTCGCCGCCCGGCATGGCCAGCATCGCCAGGTCGTACTGCGTGCGGGCCAGGGCGCGATCGATCAACTCCTCGATGCTCACGCGGGCGGCGGTCTGGCGCTCGTCGGAGAACCAGGCGGCGAACCGGTCCAGTTTGTGCCGATCTGACGGATCGAGGTCTGAGAGCTGGTCAGCTGGCTCGCGTAGCACCCACCACGGATCGCGAGCCGACGCTCGCGCCGCGGCGCCGAGGATCACCAGCGCATCGAGCGAGGCGCCCACCAGCGGCGAGGCGAGCACGGTGTAGAACGCCTCCTCCTCACGCGGGTTGGCCAGCGCGCGCAGATAGCCGACCAGGTCGACCACCTGCGGGTGTGACCAGTAGCCCCGCCCGCCGATCACGTAGGTCGGGATCCCGCGCCGCTCCAGCGCGCGCTCGTAGGCGCGCATGTCGGTCGTGGCACGAATCAAGACCACGATTTCCCGGAGCTGCGCGCCGGCGCCGATCAGCTCGCCGACGCGCTGGGCCAGCGCTCGCGCCTCGGCCAGCCGCCAGGGGGATGCCAGGCCGTCGGGCGTCCACTCCGCGCCCTTGTCGACCACCAGCAACTCCACGCGCGGGGCGGGATTGGTGTCGTCGTGGCGGCCCGGGTCGCGATCGTCGTGGCGGCCCGGCACCAGCGCCTTGAAGCGATCGCCCAGCTCACCCGCGAAGGCCTGGTTGAGCACGGCCAGGATCTCCGGCCGCGAGCGGAAATTGGTCTGTAGCGTCTCGCGCGCTCCGGCCGCTGCCAGGCGCTCGCCGCGAGCCTCGAACAGCTCCACGTCGGCGTGACGGAAGCCATAGATCGCCTGCTGAGCGTCGCCGACCGTGAACAGGTTCTCGCCGGCGATCGCCTCGATCAGCTCCAGCTGGACGGGATTGGTGTCCTGCAGCTCGTCAACCATGATCCGCGCAAACCGGGCGCGATAGCGCCCGCGCAGCTCAGAGGAGGACAGCAGCAGGTCACGGGTGATCAGCTCGAGGTCCTCGAAATCGATGCCGGAGCGGCCGCGCTTGTGCTGCGCGTAGCGGGACGCGAAGCCGGCCAGCAGACCGTCGAGCAGATCGCGCACAGGCCCGGCCGCGCGCGCCGCGCACAGCGCGCGGAAGCTGGCCAGGGCCTCCGAGTAGGCCACGCACAGGTCGGTTGACAGGGCGGCGCCGTTGCCGCCGGGCAGCCGCACCGACTCTAGCTCCCCGGGCCACAGGTCCGGCGTGGCGATCAGCTCACGGCAGCGCTCCGCTCGCGCGAGCGCATCCTGCACCCGCGCCGACGGGTTGGCCAGCGCCCCCAGCTCTGCCGCGGCCGCTCCGGCGGCCTGCTCAAGCCGGCAGACTGCGGCGGCGTGGCCCGGCGGCTCGGGACAGGCCGGCAGGCGCGGCGCGGACTGGCCGCCGGAGCGCAGCTGCGCGTGGATACCCAGGATCGCCGCACGCAGCGCGGTGGGGCCGTAGGCGGCGATCAGATCGACCGCCTGCTCGCCGCTCTTCGCCAGCTCGTCGAGCGCGTCGTCGAAGGCGGCGGCGGCCAGCGGCTCTGAATCGCCGCGGTCGAGCACGGCGAAGTTGGGGTCGATCCCGGCGGCCAGCGCGTGCGCGCGCAGCACCCGGGCGCAGAAACCGTGGATCGTCGAGATGAACGCGCCCTCGGTCGCCCGGGCGGCCTCGGCCTCCCCCAGCTCGCGCAACCGCGACCGGATCCGGTCGCGCAGCTCGGCGGCTGCCTTTTCGGTGAAGGTGATTGTCAGGATCGCGGCGACGTCGATCCCGTCCTCGCGCACGGCCGCGACGAAGCGCTCGACGAGCACCGAGGTCTTGCCGCTGCCGGCCCCGGCGTCGAGCAGCAGGTCCCCTTCGCGCCGCTCGATCGCGCGCAACTGTTCGGTGGTCCAGTTCATTGGCTGCGACAGATCCCCGGGTAGGCGCAGCCGTCCCGTGAGCATGTCTGCGGGCACGGGGTGAGCTCGCCGGCGCGCAGCCGGTGCGCCAGCTTCACGGCCCGCTCGGCGGCCCCGTCGAGCTCGGCGTCGACCGCCGCCGGGTCGCGGCCGTCGTTGGTGTAGGCGCTGGCGCCGACCGGAGTCCCCTTCACGTAGATCCCGCGCGGACGGATGCTCTCGCCCCGCAGCGGCTGGTAGAAGCCGCCGACCGGGCGCAGATCGGAAAGCTCGCGCAAGACCAGCATGTAGAGCGCCACCTGGAGGCGGCGGTCCGGGCGCCAGCGAGCCGCCGCCTGCTCGGGACGGGCACCGCCGCTCTTGTAGTCACGGACGATCGCCTCGCGAGCCCTAACGTCGATGCGGTCGATCATGCCCCGTACGAGCACCGGGTCGGCGCCGTCGCCCAGCGCCAGCGCAGGCAGCGATGGCTGTTCGTCGGAGAACCCGAAGCGAAGCTCCAGTCCGCCCGGCCTCCAGTCACTGGCGTCGCGCGCCTCCTGGCGCAGATAGCGAATCAGGTCCGCCTCGATCGCCCGCAGCGCGGCAGCGCGGATCGCCGCCGGACGACCGCGGGCGAGCTGCAGCTCGGCGCTGTGCGACAGCTCGTCCAGGAGCTCGCCGAGGATCGCCAGCGCCTGGGGCAACGACGCCTCGGTGATCGGACCCTCGAGGCGCTCCAGCAGCTTCTCCAGCGCCGCGTGCATCAGGTTGCCGCGGGTGATCGGCTCGGGCTCGGGTTCAAACCGCATCGGCTGGAGCTCACGCTCGACCAGCCATCTGACCGGGCAGTCGGCGTAGCTCTCGAGCGCTCCGGCGGACAGGATCCGGCGGTGGCGCACATGTTCCAGGGCACCGGAGCCGAGCACCCGCAGCGGCTCTGCCCCCTCGCCGGCCGTCGGCGCGCGGGCGGAGGCCCGCGCGCGCGCCTGCTCACGGGGCGTCGGCGCGGCCTCGGGCGACCAGACCACGTCGGCCAGCAGCCGCGTGCGCCGGCGTTGCGGCCAGGATGAGACCAACAGCTCGGATACGTCGGCGACGAACGGGGAGGCGAGGGCGAGATTGCCCTCCTCGTCAGAGCTGCGATAGCTCAGGACCACGCGCTCGGTCGCCCGCGAGACGCAGGCATAGAACAGGTAGCGCTCGCGGGCCAGCGCATCCTCACGCGGGCGCAGGGCCAGGCCCGAGCACAGCGCCAGCTCACGCCGTCGCTCGTCGGACAGGAACGGCTCGGGCTTGGCGGGCCGGGGGAACTCGCCTTCCTGCAGCCCGCAGACGAACACCGCGCGGAAGCGGCGCGCCCTGATCTCCAGCGGCTCGGCCAGCAGCACGGCGCCCGGCGCCGGCGACTGCCCGGCCGGCACGGCCAGCGTCTCCAGCAGCCCGATCAGCTCGGCCGCGCTGAGCGGCTGGCCGAGCTCTCTGAGCTCCTCCAGCGCGCCCAGCAGCGCGGCCAGCGCGCGCGCGTCGAGCTCCTCATCGCGGTTCAGCGCCGGCGCGCGACCGCGGTGCGGCGCCGCGAACAGCTTCAGCGCCTGGCGCGACAGCTCGGCGGCCGGATCGGCAGCCCCGGTCACGGCGTCGATCTCGCCCAGCACCCAGCCGAGGCGCTCGCGGGCCTGCGCGGCCGAGCGCAGGGCGTCGCGGCGAACCGCCGCCTCCAGCGCGTCGGCCACCTCGGGCCGCTGCAGCCGGCCCGGGGTCCGCAGGTAATCGAGCAGGTCCTCGGCGCACGCGGTCTCCGCGTCGAGCAGCGCACAGCGGGCCAGGCCCAGCAGCCCGCGACCGAGCGCGGTGTGGGCGAACAGGGCCTCGTACCGGCTGGCCAGCGCGATTCCGTACTGGTGAAAGACGCGGGTCAGCAGCGGCGCGCAACGGTCCAGCGATCGGCTGACCACGACCATCTGCTCGCCGGGAACGCCGGCGCGCAGCCGCTTGAGCACCTCGGCGGCGACGAGCTCGGCCTCGGCGCGCTCGCCACCGGCCTCCAGCAGCTCGATCGCCGGGCCCGGATCGATCCGCGCGGGCGCGAGCGCGAACAGCGAGCGCTCCAGGTGGTGCAGGGCCGCGCGCGACCCCGGCTCGTAGTGATCGTGCAGCGCGGGCAGCTCGAGCACCCGCTCGGCCAGCGGCCGCAGCTCCGCCACCGCCTCGGCGCGCGCGGCCAGCGCCGAGCGCCCCGCCTCGTAGGTCAGCGAAACGGTCACCTCGACCCCGACGATCCGCGCCAGCGTCTCGACCGCGTCGCGCTCGAGCGCGGTCAGATCGTCGAAGCCGTAGAAGAACACCGGATCCGTCCCCCAGCCGCCGGGGGCTTCACGCAGCGCGTCCAGTGCGCGCCAGGCGAACAGCTCGGCGTCGACGCGACCGAGCCGTCGCAGCTCGTCCGCATAGGCCAGGTAGAGCCGGGCCAGGTCCTGTGCATAGGGGCCGCGGCGTTGATCCTGGGCCGCCCAGCTGCGCAGCGCCGAGGCGAAGCGCTGGGGGGTCACCAGCGAGCGCTGCAGCTCGGCGATCAGCTCGCCGGCGGCGGCCATGAACCCGGGCGCCTGCGCCGATTCGGCCAGCGGGTGCAGCTGGGCACCGCGCAGCGCGCGGGACAGCACGCGCTCGCGCTGCAGCGACGAGAGCCGGCGTGCGGAGTACTGCGCGCGACGGGCGATCTCGCTCGCCAGCCCGGAGAACGTCAGCACCGAGCCGAGCACGACTCCCCCGGCCGCCAGCTCACGCGCATAGTGGTCGGCGTCGCGAGCGGTGGGGACGACGAGCACCGCGCCGCGACGGGCCTGGGCGCCGTAGGCACCCAGGACCTCACCGGCCTTGGCCGAGTTGGCCGGGCCGAGCACGAGTGTGAGGGGCATCGGCCTATGGTGGCGTGCGGTGACGACGACCCCTGCGGGCGACCGGCCGCGTGATCTCGGTCCGACCCCGATCCCCACCCGTTCGAGCTACAGCGGGCCCGGTCGGATCCCTGATCGCGGTATCGGGCCTACGCGGCGGCGGGCTGCTCAGCCGGCGCCGCATCACCGCTGGCGGCGACCTCTTCGGGCTCGGCTTCGGGCGGCTTGGCGCCCTCCTTGGCCCAGGGCTCGTCGAACTCGACGCGCCACTTGCCGTCCTCGTTCTGCACCAGCGCCAGGCGGGCGCGGAAGCTCTTGCCCGAACGGCCTTTGAAGCCGGTCACCGGCTTCTCGGTCCTCCCGGTGGCGATCAGCTCACGGGCGACAGCGATCGGCAGCTGCTTGCCGGCCTTGGACTTCCAGATCACAAAGCCGCAACCGGGATCCTCGCGTGCCCAGCACGAGTAACCCTTGCGGTTCTCGACGATGCCGTGGCTGCACACCGGACACAGTCCGAGGTTGGCGCGCGGGATGCGGACGTCCTTGAGCTTGGCGTCGAGCTCGCCGACGGTGGACTCGGTGAACTTGACGATGTCGCCCATGAACGACTTGCGCGAGTCCTCGCCGGTCTCGATCTTGGCCAGCCGGTGCTCCCAGTCGCCGGTCAATCCGGGCGAGGTGAGCGGATGCTCGCCCAGTAGGCGGATCACGTTGAGCCCCTTCTCGGTGACCACCAGCGCCCGCGCATCGCGCTCGATGTAGCCGACCTGCAGCAGGCGCTCGATGATCGACGCCCGGGTGGCCGGCGTGCCGATCCCGGAGTCCTTCATCGCCTCACGCAGCTCCTCCTCGTCGACCAGCTTGCCGGCCGTCTCCATTGCAGCAAGCAGCGCGCCCTCGCTATAGCGCCGCGGAGGCTTGGTCTCCTTCTCCTCGGCGGCGATCTCCTTGACGTGGGCAGGCTCGCCCTGCTCGAGCTTGGGCAGCTGCTGCTCGCGACCCTCGTCCTCGTCGCTGCGCTCACCATCGGGCAACTCGCCGTAGACGCCGCGCCAGCCGGGAATCAGCATCACCTTGCCGCGTGTGCGGAAGATGTGGTCGGCGACGGTCGTTTCGACGCGCGTGTTCTCGAACACGGCGTCGGGATGGAACACCGCCAGGAAGCGGCGGGCGACCAGGTCGTAGATCCGGCGATCATCCTCGTTGAACTTGTCGACCGGATGGTGCTCGGCGCGGGTGGGGATGATCGCGTGGTGGTCGGTGACCTTGGCGTCGTTGATCACGCGCCCCAGCGGCAGCATGTCGAGACCGCGCACGTACTTGGAAGCCTGCGCGTATTCACGGTGCTGGCCGACGATCGCCGCGATCGGCTTGATCTCGCCGATCATGTCGCCGGTCAGATAGCGGGAGTTCGTGCGCGGATACGTGAGCGCCTTGTGCTCCTCGTACAGCCGCTGCGCCGCCGCCAGTGTGCGCCGGGCGGAGAAGGTGTAGCGGCTGTTGGCGTCGCGCTGCAGCGAGGTGAGGTCATACAGCAGCGGCGCGCGCTCCTTGCGCTCGGTCTTCTCCAGCTTGGTGATCTCGCCCGTCTGCGCGTCGCACGCCGCCACCACCGCCCTGGCCTCCGCGGCCGTCTTCAGTCGCGGCTGCGCGCCGGCGTGGTAACGGCCCTCGTAGATCCGGGGCGAGTTCTCGACGGGGTCGAAAACGGCGTCGACGATCCAGTAGGGCTCGGACTTGAACGCCCGGATCTCCTCCTCGCGCCGGGCCAGGATCGCCAGCGTCGGGGTCTGCACGCGCCCCAGCGAGACGGCGCCGTCAAACGAGGAGCGAAGACGGATCGTCGCCGCCCGGGTGGCGTTCATGCCGACGATCCAGTCGGCCTCCGAGCGCGAGCGGGCCGCTTCCTCGAGCGAGCCGAGCTCCGAGCCCGGGCGCAGATGCGCGAACGCCGACTCGATCGCCGCCTTGGTCATCGAGTTCAGCCACAGGCGCTGGACGGGCTTCTTGGACCCGGACTTCTCGTACAGGTAGGCGAAGATCAGCTCGCCCTCACGCCCGGCGTCGCACGCGTTGACCACCGTCTCGACGTCGTCGCGGCCCAGTTGGCGCTTGACGACGTTCATCTGCTTCTTGGACCGCTCGTCGCGCACGACCAGCTTGAAGTGCTCAGGGACGATCGGCAGGTCGGCCATCCGCCATTTCTTGAAGCGGTCGTCGTACTCGTCGGGATCGGCCAGCTGGACGAGATGGCCAACCGCCCAGGTCACCACGTGGTCAGGCCCTTCCAGGAACCCTTCGCCCTTGGTGAACGCGCCGGGCAGCACGCGAACCAGATCGCGGCCGACCGACGGCTTCTCGGCGATGATCAGAGACTTTGACATGAGTCCGCCGAGGGTAGCGCCCGCGACAAGTGATCCCCGTCCGCTGGGCCCCGACCAACGACGATCGTCAGCTTTGCCCCCGTAGATCCTGCACATCTACGCATCGGACCCTCGAGATCGGCCCCTCAGGATCTACCAATTGAATCCGCCCCCCGGCGGATTTACCAGGATCTACGAAGCGAATCCGCCCCGGCGGATTTGCCGCGCGCTGGGCGACCGACCCCAGGCCCAGTCGCTGCGCGGTCGACGCGGCCTGCACGATCAGGCGATCATCCAGTCGCCGTCCTGGAGGAAATCGGCGAAGTCGTGGGCCGCGAGCAGCTCGAACTCGGCCCTGGCCTCCTCCCGGCGCCCGGTCTCACACAACAGGTGAGACAGGCCGGCGCGCCAGGCCGGCCGCAGCGCGTTTGCCTTGATCGACACCGAGGCCACAGAGGACGGATCGCTCATGGGGCCGAGCGAAGTGACGCCAGGTCGCGACGACCGAGGAACCATCACCACGATCAACGAACAGGACAGCCGGATTGCCTATTGCGAGTGCGGGGCGCGACTCGCCGGCGGCTCCGAGCAGGAATTGTTCGACGCGGCCCAGCGTCACCTCGCACATCACCACCCTCAGTTCCTTGGGGCGTTGGGATTGGATGTGGTTAATCAGATGGCCGAGGACGTCCGGGGGCAATAACGCTGAGGGTGGGCGGCGACGCAGACCGCCGCCCGCCCAGGGCGTTCATGTCAGTAGGGGGGTTCAGCGTGAGCACGGCTCGGTCGACACCTGGCGCTCTCCGCGTGACCGCGCGCTCGCCAGCTGTGACTCGACGACCGCGGTGGGTATCGCGAAGCCGCCCGGCCGGTCGGTGCCGGTGATCGACGCGAACACCGTCGCGACGACCCGACCCGCGGCGTCGACCACCGGGCCGCCGGAGTTGCCGGGACGCACGCGCCCGCGCAGCGAGGTGATACTGCGGGTCACGGGCCCGTTGCCGTACGCGTCCTCGGTGCTGAACGTCTGCGTGTCGCCAACCCGCGCCGGCTCGGCGTCGAACAGCCCGTCGAGCGGAAAGCCGACGATCGCGGCCGAAGAACCGGTGCGAGCCCCGACTGCCACCCGCAGCACCGGCGCCGACAGACCGCCGACCCTGAGCACCGCGATGTCGTTGTGCGGGTCGAAGTCGACCGCTACCGCCGGCAGTTGCGCTCCCTCGCCGCCCAGCTGCACCCTGGTGTCGGTCTCACCCGCAACCACGTGTGCGTTGGTCACGACCAGTCCGGGGGCCGCCACCCACCCGCTGCCCTCGATCCCCAGTCCGCAGGCCGTACCCAGAATCCGCACGACCGAGGCGCGCGAGGCCTGGACTCCCCGTGAGGACAGGATGCTGCGCGTCGGCGCGGGCACGTCCGCTGCCGGGCCGCGGACCGAGGGCAGCGGATCGATCCGCGCCAGCGCGTTGAGGATCGGGCCCGACGGAGGCAAGAGCTGATTCAGCTCACGCAGAATCGCCGAGCGCTGGATGTCGGCCCGCAGCGGAGGCGAGCCGGCCGACTGCAGCGCCACCGCCCCGACGATCCAGGCCACGCCGAGACCCACGCAGGCCGTGAAGGCGGCGCCGAGCAGTCCGTCGATCGCGCGCAGGCCCGGCAGCCGCAGCGCCGCCCGGACATGCACGCCGACTCCCTCAAAGCCACTGGCGAGCACCCCGCCGGCCAGCAGCGCACCGACTAATCCGAACACGGGCGCGTACTGCGATCGGTCGCCCCCGCTGAGCACCAGCCGCGCCAGGCGCGTGCCCACGAATGCGCCGAGGACGAAGCCGACCAGCGACATGGCACCCACGATGAATCCCTGCAGATAGCCGTAGAAGGCCAGCAGGACCGTGAAACCGACAATCAGCCAGTCGACACTCGTCATCGGCTGGAGAGTAGTCAAGCGCGGACGCGGCTCGCATCTTCTACCGTTCCGAATTGAGGTGGTATCTGGAGGTGTTATTGCGGCGAGCGCGCCGCGACCCGCACGGCGCAACGTCCGGCGTCGGCGGCTACTCACTCGGGCCGCGCCTCTGGGTGTGCTGGCGGTGATCGCGTTCGCCGCGGGAGCGGTCTGGGCGACCGTGCCCGGTCGCGCCGAGCGGCGGTTGGTGACCCGCTACGTCACCGCGTGGGAACACGACGAGTACGGCCAGATGTACCGGCTGCTTGACCCCGCTTCGCGCCGGCGCACCTCTGAGGCCCGGTTCGCCACCGAGCTCAGCTCCGCGGCGGCGACCGCCACGCTTGACTCCGTGAAGGTGATCCACGTCGGCAGCCGCGCCGGCGATGCGATCCCCGTCTCGATGCGGGCGCGAACGAGGATCTGGGGAACCCTGCGGGAGACCGTCGACGTGCCGCTGATCGGGAGCGGCTCCAGCGCCACCGTGCAGTTCACGAGCGCGCTCCTGTTCCCGGGACTGAGGCCCGACGAGCGCCTGACGCGGCAGATCAGGTTTCCGCCACGAGCCGCGCTGCTGGCCAGCGACGGGACACCATTGGCCGAGGGTCCGAATCGCAGCTCACCGATCCCGGATGTCGCCGATCAGATCGTCGGCACGCTCGGCCCGATCCCGAGCAGCGAAACCGCCCGGTACGCGGCGGCGGGCTATCCGTCCAGGGCGCAGGTGGGTCAGGACGGGCTCGAGCTCGTGTTCGAGCAGCAGCTCGCCGGCACCCCCGGCGGACTGCTGCTCGCCGGTCACCGCGTGTTGGCCCGCGCCCGACCAGTGGCGGCGAAGGCGATCACGACCACGATCGTGCCGTCGCT
>CABEDJ010000143.1_pt1 | contig 10384 bp, 8 predicted proteins | sample 3422951 | NCBI WGS metagenome assembly CABEDJ01 (sample SAMEA5534329, study PRJEB31848) | metagenome | biome: tundra; feature: field; material: soil | place: USA | collected 2013-05 | depth 0.15 m | reverse complement strand
GTAACGCGGGGGCCACCAACACGGGTGCTGTCGATCCTCTGGTCGCCCTGGCGGATGTGTGTCGTGAGAAGGGTCTGTGGCTTCACGTCGATGCGGCCTACGGCGGCTTCGCCGCGTTGACCGAGCGAGGCCGTCGGGAGCTTGCCGGAATCGAGCTTGCGGACTCTGTGACGCTTGACCCGCACAAGTGGCTCTACCAGCCGATCGAGTGCGGTTCGCTGCTAGTGCGGGAAGGTCACCTGCTCCGGGAAGCGTTCGCGATCAACCCGGACTACCTCGCGGACTACAAGAGCGACGAGGTGAGCTTCTCCGACCTCGGCGTGCAGCTGACCCGTGGCGCACGGGCGCTGAAGATCTGGCTCTCGATCAACTACTTCGGCCTCGACGCCTTCCGTCGCGCGATCGACCGCGCGATCGACCTCGCGCACGCCGCGGAATTGCAGGTCCGTGAATCCCCTGCGCTCGAGCTGATCTCTCCAGCGTCGCTCGGCATCATCTGCTTCCGCCGAAGGTTCGATGGGGTCGACAACGAGGACATGATCGCGCACTTGAATGCCGAGTTGGTCAGAGAGTTCGAAGCGACGGGAAGAGGTCTTGTCTCCTCGACGAAACTGCACGGCTCCTACGCCATTCGGCTCTGCGTGATGAACCACACGAGCGGTCCCGAGGATGTCGAAGCCGCTCTCTCTTGGTTCGCCCGCGCCACTCAGCCGTCGCAACAGGCGATCGTCTCGCTGCGCGCCCACGAGGATCCGGCGGCGGACATCAGAGGAGGTTGGGGCGACCTGAGCGTGTTCGACGCTGCGACCGTCCGGCGATTGCCCTTGTTCGCCGGGCTTGAAGATGGCGCGCTCGAGGTCGTGATGAAGTCAGCAGATGAGCTACGGGCCGAGCCCGGGGAAGCCATCATCATGCGCTGGCAGGGCACGCGTCACTTCTACACGATCGTCAGCGGAGCCGCCGAGGTGCGCAACGACCACGAGGTCCTTCGCGAGCTCGGGCCCGGCGACTACTTCGGTGAGCTCGCGGCGCTCGACTGGGGCGCCGGCTTCGGCTACGCCAGGACAGCCCACGTCGTCGCCACGTCGGCGCTTCGCCTCCTGGTGTTGTCTCCCTCCGCCCTGACGGAGCTCCTCAAGCGAGCGCCCGATCTAGATCGCCAGCTGCGGGCGGCGGCTCGAGAGCGCGTGCGTTTGATGTGACCCGCGCGCGCGCGAGATTCGCGGCCGCCACAATTCTCCTGCTCGTCTGCGTCTGGTGCTAAGTTTTCACCTCCTCGCCGACTTGGATGCAAGTCACCGTAACTGGCGTGGGGGTGGGACCGCATCGTCGAAGCAGTCGACGCATCCAAAAAGGGGTCTCGGGCGTACTCGGATTTAGCCGAGCCGGTCCCCGTGGATCGCGCAACTCGCAGACGATGGACCGGCCCGGCCGCTCCAGGCCGATACAACAACCGACGTCGTGGTGGTGGGTGCGGGGATCGCAGGCGTTGCGACCGCGTTCTTCGTCTTGCGCACCACGACGAACAACGTGCTGTTGGTCGAGCGCGATCGCGTAGCTCATGGTGCGACGGGTCGCAACGCCGGTCAGCTGACGACGTACTTCGAGCGGGCCCTCTCGGACATTGCTAAGCAATTCGGACCCAAGCAGGCAGCCGAGGCCCAGCGGGGCTTCGATGATGCCCACGATCTGCTCGATCTGATGGTGGCAGAGGCTGGTGCGACGGTTCGGGTCGAGCGATTCACCGGCCACATGGGGATGTTCAATCTGCACCACTTGCAGGTGCACCTGCGCAACAACCTGATCCGCCGAGCGGGAGGCCTGCGCCTGGAGACATGCGTGGTTTCGCAGGAGGCCGAGTTCCTCCCCGAGATCCCTCGCGAGTTTGATGGGCTCTATGCGGTGGTTCCGCAGGCGCGGGTGCGAGGCCTGCTCGAGATCAACGATGACCGCTACTTCGCAGTGTTGTCTGACCTCAAAGGATGCGCGAACAGCGGCGTGTTGGCACAACAGGTGCTCGCGTACCTGCAGCGGCGGTACGCGGGCCGATTCCGGTTCGTCGACCGCACCAACGTCGCGAGGATCGTCACTAGTGGCGATCAGGCGGTCCTCCACGCCGGCGGCCATCAAGTGACCGCCGCCCACGTAGTGCTCTGCACGAACGGCTTTGTCGACCACATCGTGCAAGATTCGGACGGCTCGCCGATCCGGCTGGCCGCCGACCAGCAGATCATCGGACGTGTCGCCTACATGACCGCGTTCGTCGAAGACGAGCCCCGCGCACCAGCCGCGATGAGCTACATCCGCAACACGATCATCGGCGGCGACACTGCGTACGTCTACGTCACCCGACGCACCTACGACAGGCCCGAGGACACGGTCACGCTCACATGCATGGGCGGCCCGGAATATCCCTTCCACGAGCCCGTCTATGACCCCAGCGCTCCCTTCCCGGGAGAGCTTCTCTCAGCGATGGACGAACAGGTGCGGCCGTTCGCTCAACCCAGCCGACCCGTCGGCCGTCCCTACGACTTCCACTGGCATGGGCTGATGGGCTACAACGACAGCGGGAGTCGCGTCGTCGGCGCTCATCCTCGGCACCAGAGACTGCTCTACAACCTCGGCTGCAACGGCGTCGGATTCCTGCCCTCGATATACGGCGGACACCGTCTCAGCCAGCTGCTCGCGGGAGAACAACTGCCGCCCAGCATCTTCGACCCGCGGTGATGGCAATGGCAGCACAACGAGCACGTCTGCCCGGCAAGCGTTGAACCCTTCGTGAGTCAGCCGTCCACTCCGAGCAGGTCCCGGGCGACTGTCTCAGCAGCCGCCGAGACGCTGGGGTGCGCGCGCATCGCGGTGAGGAAGGCCTCGCGGTCGACGCGCAGGAGGGTCGTCTCGCTCGTCGCGGCGACCGTGGCGGTGCGCGTGACGGAGTAGAGCAGCGCGATCTCCCCAAAGCCCTGCCCGCTGTCCATCCGCCTGATCTCGCGCTCACCCATGGTGACAAGGACCGAGCCGTGCGTGATCGCGTAGTAGCTGTCCCCGGCGTCGCCCTCGCTGATGATCGCGATGCCGGGGCGGACCGTCTCGTAGCTCGCTTCGCGCGCGAGTGTTTCCAGCGATGCGGCGGGAAGAGCGGAGAAGATCTCCATGTTGCGCAAAACACCCATCTCGACGACCGGGATCGAGGCTTCCTCGTCGATGCGGCGGATCCGCCGCCCCGGCGCGAAACAGGCCATCCCGACGAACGCGACCTTGGTGCCACCGAGCCCGATCAGCAGCGGCACCAACAATGCACCGAAGACCATTCCCAGGTCGCGCAGCGACTCGATCAGCGCGAACGCGCAGATGATCACATCCAGCGGCGTCGAGCGCTGCAGGAGCGTCTGGGCAGCGACGCTCTGCACGCTGCGGGTGGCTCCGACAATCACCAGCAGTATCACCGCGACCAGCACCGTGGACGCCAGGGCCAGAGCACCGAGCGCCACGGCGCCGATAAGCGCCGCAGCGACGAGCGGCAGGGCGAGCCGCCGACCCACAAGCAACACCGCAGCGCCGGCGCCGAGCAGGCCACCAGCACCGAAGGCAGCGCTCAGATAGCCGGCAGCGCCCGGTCCGATCGCGAGGATCTGCACGGCGAGCACGACCACGAGCAGATCGATCGCCCCCTCGATCGCGGCTACGCCCGCCGGGAACGCGATCAGCGCCCGGGTGTTCGGCCGCGACAGGATCACCCGCGCGGCGGCCAGCAGATCGCCGAGGACCCCCTCTTCCCCCTCCGCGTTCTCGGCACCGGCGCGCAGCGGCTGCACACGGGCCAGCAGCGCTGCCGAAAGGCACAGCCCGGCGAGCACGGCACACGCCAGGCCGGCGCCGTCCACGCTGATCAGCAGACCCGCGAGCGCGGGGCCCACGAGCGTTCCCACACCTTCGCCCCAGCTCGTCGCGACATTGGCCGCAGTCAGCTCGTCCGGATGGCGCACCACAAGGGGCATCAGGACGTGGTGCAGAGGCCTGCTCACACCGAGCGAGAGCGAGAAGGCCATTGCAGCGGCATACACGACGGCCACGGGTGCACCCGCGAGGATCGCGCCGCCGCAGCAAGCCAGGGTCGTCGTCGCGGCGACATAAGCGGTCACCAGCAACCGCCCGGCGCCGATCCGCGACAAGCGGGCGCTGATCAGCGGGGCCAGCAGCATCGCCGGAACCAGCTGCAAGATCGCGACCAGGCCCGCCGCAGAAGCGCCACCACGCGCAAAGGCATAGACGATCAGGGCGAGCCACTGGCCGAACTCGGCAACGATCATCACCGCGTAGGCGAGCACCAGCAGGGTAAGCGACCGGTTGCGCGCAACCACGCCGATCACCCGAGTGAATCTGTTCGCCGCGCCAGGCATCGCCTGCGGCACCGTACCCGCCCGATTGCCGTCCGGCCAATCCGGGTCGTGATTCGACCTGTGCCGGCAGGAGCCACTCGCCTAGGATGGGCGTGAGGGACCGGCATGGCAGACGTTTTCGTTTCCTACTCGCGGCGCGATTCCGACTTCGTGCGTCGGCTGGTCGCGTCGATCGAGGAACGAGGAAAGTCGGTCTGGTGGATACCGAGGGGATCGCCGATGGGGCGGTGTTCCCGAAGGCCTTGCGGCGGGCAATCGAGGAGTCCGATGCGTTCTTGTTCGTGATCGCGCCGGCGTCGGTCGAGTCGCCCTATTGCGAGCAGGAGATCGAGCACGCGCGGATGTTGGGGAAGCGGATCCTCCCGGTGCTGCGCACCAAGGTGCCCGACGACGCGCTGCACGAGGAGGTGCGGGACCGCAACTGGATCCCGTTCGAAGCCGACGACGGGTTCAACGGCTCGATAGGTCTCGTGCGCCCGAGATCGCCCACTACGCTCCCAGGTCGAGCGGACGGGCTGGAGGGATTGCAGCAGTTCTTATCAGGCCCTAGCCCGCTACTTCTTCCAGCGGATCCACACCGGGCCGGTCGCGAATGCGCTCGCCCAATCTCGCGAGATGGCAATTGACACGCCGGCGGAGCGGCAGAGTCGCTCGAGCGTTCTGGATCTAGATCGCAATCCAGCGGTCCGAGGTGGGCATCGGATTCGAGTTCCTTTGCTGGGACCGAGCCGTCAAGCTGTGCTACGTCGTACCCGGCGACGCGCCATGACGTGCCGCTAGGGTACGTCCAGAGCCGGATCCTGGTTGAAGAAGCCGTCGGGGCGGAGCGAGAACCCGATCGTCTCGCTGCTCATGACCGGATAGTTCTCAACCGAGGGCAGATGCGTGAAAGCTGCCGTGTACCAGATCACGACATCCTCTCCCTTGGTGTTCTGATGATCGGCCACGTACTTGATCAGCCCGTCCGACGCGGGTCCCTGGTTCGGATAGTCGCCGGAGGAGTAGAGCTCGCCGTCCCGGTAGCGAGTGACCCAGAACGGATGCTGGGCCAGTGCCGCGTGTTGCAGCGGGGGGAAATTGGCAGCGGCATAGGGAATGGTCGTATCGAGCGGCTCAAGCTCGTACCCGGTCGGCGTCCCGAACGCGTTGACCCGCGTCGCGCTCTTGACTTTCCAGCGGCGGTAGGTCGCTGCGTTGAGATCTCGATGCTGCTCTTCGCCGAGCACGGTTTCTTCGTTCACGAATGCGTTGCCGAACTTGCTGGGCACGCTCTTCAGGTTCTCCTCGACCACGGTGTTGCGCGTGCCATCGACATCAAAGTCGATTCGGAAGTTGAAGAAATGCTGGTGTATCGGAGCTGCGATTTTCGGAGCGACCACCGTGCCGTACTGCTCTCCTTCGGCCGCCGACTTGATGCCCTGGTTCAGCGTCGTGCCGTTCGCAATCACGTGCACGTCGATGCCACCGTCCATCCGGAAGATGAACTCGTTCGCATACGTGTAGTTCCCGTTCACGTAAGCGGCGGTCACGACAAGCTCTCGGGCGAACCTCGCGTCACGCGCAAAACTGGTTGGGTCGGTTCGGTCCCACAGCACGCCGGCATCGCGCTCGTACAACGCGATCGCATTTGGCAGATCCACGGTGCCGCCGGCGGTTCCCGTATCGCTCGGTCCAACCGCGTCGATGAAGACCGCGTTGCCCGGGACGTCGACGTTGACCTGCTGAGGCTCGGCGTACTGCCCGAGGTTGTACTCCCCGATGTCGAACGCCGCGCGCCAAGCCCAAGTGGGATCGGGAATCGAGTACGGAACGAAGATCTCGTTCTGGGAGAGGCGATAGATGATCGGCCTGACCTTCCCGTTCTGCTCATAGCCGATCTGGTGCAGGATCAATCCGTCACGCCAGCTGAAGCCGATCCGGAAATGCCAGTTCTGCCACCTGACCGCATAGCCGTCCAGCTGAAAGCTCGGACCCTCCGGCTGAGTCACGATCAACGGCTTCAATCTCTTGCGCTTGGTGGCCGCGTCGCCGCTGATGGTCGTGTTCACCGGCCTGATTCCGGTGTCGAGCAGTTCAACGACAACGCCCTTGTTGATGTCAACAGTCGCGAGCACGCCCTCGATCGGGCGGTCATAGGGGTTGGGCAGCCGGCCGCGGAAGAAGGACAGAGCCCGCAGCAACCGTGTGCCCGGCTTTACGCCCCTGACCGGAAGGTCGCCACGCGCCCACCCGTCAAGATAGACATCGTTGGGGTCAAGCCCGCGGGCCCGCATCGCGCGCTGCCAGCGGGCATCCGCCCGGACAATGCGGTCCAACTCGTCATACTCGCTGGCGTAGACCGCCGGCTGGAGGCCCGGGCGCGCAACCCACGAGGCGATCCGGCCTCGGCGAAGATCCGCGACGACTTCGAACAGCAAGTTCCGATCAGGGTCGTAAACGTGGGCGAACGCCTCGCTCCGGAAAGAATGACCGGGCGACCACGAGAGCACCTCCTTCTTCGGTGGCTCCTTGAGCTGCACGATCGGGAAGACAGCCCCGGGGGGAAACCGCGAATCTGCCTCGATCAGCGCGAACGCCCGCTTGATCTCATCTGCGTTAAGCGGCGCGAGCGGGTGCGGACTCCCGGCCACAGTCGATACCCGCTGCCGGCCCGAACGCGCGACCGCCTCGCGCCTGCGCTCGGCCGGAGTGGCACGTCGCCCTCGGGCACCCGCATCAGCCGGCAGTGACGCCGAGGCGCCCACCAGGCCGGCGACCCCCGCAAGCGCAATCACCTCCCTCCGTGAGAATCCATCACCTGAATTGCCCGCGGGACGCTCCATCACACGCTCCTCGCTGGTAGTCGGACGCTCCTCGTGAACGCGGTCTCCCTGGTCCGCGAGTCTCCGCACCGGCGGCACATCCTGGCCTGCTTGGCGAGATGACCTTCATCGTGCCCGTAAGCCTCGCTGGACAGCCGCGGGAAAACCACCGCCACCTGGCCAGTCTTCTGACTCGCGGAGCGCTCCCCGCTCACGCTTCGCGGCTCAGGTGTCGAACGGGGCCGCCCCGCGGCTGGAGATCTCAGCGTTCATCGCGATCGTCCTGGCGAGCTCGGTTCGGTTCGCGATCCTGAGCTTCAGGTACACGTTCGAAAGGTGCATCTTGACCGTGCAAATGCGATCGCGTCGGCGAGCGCCATCGCCTCGCCTTCTCTCCGCGCGTCATCCCAGTGCGGCTCGGCCGTCGCGGTCGATGAACTTCGCCCGCGTCACCGCGACTCGATCGGTGCTCGATGGCCACGGCGTGCAGCCCAGCCGTGCCCGAGCGTCGGTGGCGGCCGCCGCGAGCGGATTCCGGGAGCGAGGAGTCGCTCGGAGGGGTGGCTTGCGAACGGCGGACAGGTCAGCCGCGTTCGCGCGTGGTTACACCGAGCCGGTGTCATCTTTGTTGGCTTGCGTGGTTTGGAAGAACGCCCTTCCGATCGCGAACACGCCGCGCTGCGGGATCCAGAAGTCTGCCATTCGTCCAGGTGTTGGTGAGGGGCCGATTGCTCCCAGGTCGACCCCGTCGAGCGTTGCCTCGCTGTTGGCGACGAGCCAGATCGAGAGGGGGTTGGCGATGAACCGTTGCCCGTTGGGCGCGCGTCCCGCGAGGCGTACCTTCCCGGCGCGCAACATCGGCCCGGCTACCGCTCCCATGCCGGCAAGGAACAATCGGTGCCGCCAGACAATTCGGGTAGGAGCGATCCGAGGGCGTTCATCGCCCTGGTGACCCCAGAGGAGGTCAAGTTGACGCTCCAGTCGAGGCGGCGCTTGCCGTCGATGACGGTCACCGCGAACTGCGTTGGGCTACCCCAGTCGATATCGATCTTCGCAATCGCGACCTGCGCGACGGCGGCTCCGAAGTAGCGTGCGCATCCCTGCGCGGACGGGACGTCTTGGAAGAAGGTCCAGCGCCGGTCCGGATCGCGATGCCACACCGACCGATAGCCCGGGCCAACCGACGACGCGGGAAACCGACGCAGCACGAGGAGGTGTCCTGAGCTGAAGGGCAGGCCCATCACGCCATACCCCGCGAAGCGCTCCTCAGATCCCTCAGGCAAGCTCGGATGGGCTTCGATCTCGGCAACGACCTCTCGTGGGTCCCTCATCGTTCGCACCCGTTCAATGCTAATCCGACGACCGACAGCCCACGGTCGGAGAGGATCGCGCGCTCGGGTCGGTTGCACGGCGACGCGCGAGCGGAGATGCTTGAGCCGTGCTCGCGCGACAGACCGGGTAAACGGAGCTCAATGGGAGGTAGATCATGGCTCGGAAGGTGCTGATCAACTTGGCGACGGGGCTTGAGGACCCCGAGCGCGTTACGGTCGCGTTCTTGGTAGGCGGCGCGGCCCTCCAGCGAGGTGACGCGGTCGCGATGTGGCTGACCAAGGAGGCGATCCGGCTCGCGCTTCCCGGTCACGCGCAAGCGGTCGCGTGCGAGGGGTGCCCGCCGTTGGCAAAGCTGTTCGAGCAGTACGCAGACGGCGGGGGTGAGCTGCTCGTCTGTCCGATCTGCTTCACCGCGCGAAAGCTCGATCAGACCGCGTTAGTCCCCAACGCGCGGCTCGCGGGCGCGACCCCGATGCTCGAGTGGATCGGCGACGATCATGCCGCGATCTTCAGCTACTGACCACTCAGCCCTGATCGAGAGAACGATGAGCATCGGAAAGGAATCGACCCTCGGTCGCGCGTTCGCCGAAGCGTTAGCCCGTAAAGACTTCGACCAGGTGATGGGGCTGCTGCACCCTGAGATCGATTTTCGGGGGCTTACGCCAGGACGAAGCTGGGAGGCATCCGGCGCGCCAGCGGTGGTGGAGGACGTGCTGCACCAATGGTTCGAAGACTCAGACGAGCTCGAGCAGCTGATCTCGATCGAAACCGACTCGTTTGCGGATCGCGAGCGCGTCGCGTACCGCTTCCACGGCCGCAACCCGGACGGCCCGTTCGTCGTCGAGCAGCAGGCCTACTACTCCGAACGCGACGGTCGCATCGACTGGATGCGCGTGCTCTGCTCCGGGTTTCGCGCCCGGTAACACCTCGAGTACGAACGCGAAGGCGCCCGGGCGAGTGGCCTGGAGGCTGTCGGCCAGTTCAACCTCGGCGAGGGCGAACATGACTACCGCGTGCCCGACGGCGGACTGCACCGCATGCCGCCTCGCGGCACCTGGTTTGCAACCGCCGCGCTCACGGTCGAGATCGTCTCCCACGGCGATGAGACGTTGGACAAGCTCCCGCTCTACGCCGCCCACCAGGTCGACGAGCTGCTGATCGTCGACCCGGACAAGCGCACGGTCGGCTGGCTCGCGGTCGACAACGACTAGCAGGCCTCTCGCCGCCTCCCGCGTCCAGCGGTACCACGAGCGGCGTCACGAGCCGGCAAGGTCCACGTTGACGGTGTCTCAGTGAGGTTCGTATTTGAGACGCCCCCGCACCCGCCGGGGGTCCGCTGAGAGGCGCAAGACCGCGCGGTAGTGGATCCTCTACCGGACGGGTACGGCAGGCAGCTCGGCCGGAGCCGAACCACTCGGAGTGCTCGCCTAAGTCCCGGGTGTGGGTGGCGCCGGCACAAGATCGGCTGCAATCGCCGTCAGCTGATCGGTTGACAGCGTTTCGGACATCATGAACACGAAGGTGCCGTCTCGCTCAAGGTGGGCTTGGGTCTGAAGACGCTCGCCGGCGACGGCGGCCGCTGCGACGGCTCGACGAACACACAGTTCATATGCCAGCCGTCGGGCACGCTGCTCGGCATCCACACCGTAAACGGCGCGCGTCGCTGCGCCTCGTTGATCGAAACATGCTCGCGCCGTCTGCTCTGACCCGGGGAGCGGACACCTCGCCGGCAGGCGGCCGGGATATGAAACGCTCGTCGGCGATCGGCTCATCGAACGCGATCTCGACCGTCGTGATCTCCCGAAACGGCTCACCGTTCCACAGCGCGACCGTGCCGAGCAGGATGCCCCG
>CABEDJ010000136.1_pt1 | contig 10438 bp, 12 predicted proteins | sample 3422951 | NCBI WGS metagenome assembly CABEDJ01 (sample SAMEA5534329, study PRJEB31848) | metagenome | biome: tundra; feature: field; material: soil | place: USA | collected 2013-05 | depth 0.15 m | reverse complement strand
CGACGCGTTGAGCCGATCATCGGGGGCGCCGCGAAGCTGCATGACGGCCATCACGGCGAGCGGGAAGATCGCCGCCAGCCACCGGTTGGTCCAAGTGGATTGTATCGAGGGGTCGGCGAACACGGCCACCGACGACGCGAGGTACAGGACAGCTATATCGACCGTTCGCCGCAGGCGGGCCCAGACGTTCGGGCGCAGAAGTCGCGCGAACTCCTGGACGAAGAGGCGCTCCTCGGTCCGGGTGGTGGCGACAACGGGTGGCGTCGCGGCGGCGGCAACGGGTGGCGTCGCGGCGTGGGTGGCGGCTGGTGGTGGTGCCATGACTGCTTTCCCTGCATCAAGCCCCTAGAGTTGGCCCTCCGCTCGGGCTGGATCGCTCTCCCGAGCCGCTGTCCCGCTGGGGCTTGCCAAAACCGTCGACGAATGCACAGCACGCCGAGGCGCTTGAATTCTGAGCGCTTGGCTATACATAATAGCGATCCGCAAGGCACCGATGAGCGCTGAAAACCGCGCGCGAGCGCGCCACGGCGGGCGACGGGTCGATAACCGGCCCTCCGGTGGTGGGCGAGGCTTCAGTCGGGGGCCGCTCGGCTCCGTCGTCGAGCGGCAGCGCCGCTGGCGAGATGGTCTTCATGTCTGTAGGTTGTCTCGTCAGCCTCGGTCCCCAAGGGCTCCGTAGTCTCTGGCGAATCTGCTGGGGAGAAGTACGGAGCTGGGGCCAGTTCGGGCGTCTCGGCCTCGTTTTGGGCTCGGGCCGGGCTGGCCGTGAGGCCGGACGGCTGGAGCGATGTTTGGACGCGCGGACGGTGCGCGAGAGTGGCCCAGGCTCGATCATCCTGGCCATGAACTCTCAGACCTCGAAACGGCGCCTGCTGCTTGTGGCCGCTCGTCGCACCGATCACGATGGCGCGAATGGGGTGCCTCTGCGGCGTTTCAGCCTGGCGCGGGTGAACCAGATCCCGCCCGCCGGCGCCTCCGCGGTGTCGGCCGCAGAGCCCAAGAACGCCTAGACGCTGACAGGGCAGCACGCGATCCTCTGGCTGCCTTGGCCGGCGAGCCAGCGGCTCGGACCGGCCGGTAGAGCTCGACCGGGCGAAGTGCTTGCGGACGATAGGCTGCCACCCGGTGAGACAGCTGAGAACGGGCGACCGATGACGCTCAAGCAGTCCTTGCGCCGCGGTCACAACCTTGTGAGCGCTGGGATCCTCCTGCCGCTGCTTCGCTACGAGCGGCGTAACCCGCGCGAATCCATCACCGAGCGCCTCGTCGAGTACGCGACCGCCCTTCGGTGGATCTCAGAGCGGTATCCGCGCGCCCTGCTCGACGTAGGGCCGGGCGAGAGCTCCTGGCCCCACCTGCTGGCGTCCCAGGGGATCCAAGTAACCGCGCTGGACCAAGTTGAGTCCTACTGGGGAGGGACGTTCTTCAATCGGCATTACGAGGTGTCCCGCGGAGATATCACGCAGCCCGGGTTCGGCCCGAGCTTTGATGCCGTCACATGCATCAGCACGCTTGAGCACATTCCGGATCATCGGGCGGCGTTCCGGGGGATGATGGACTCGTTGGTGCCGGGTGGCGTATTGATCCTGACGTGTCCGTACAACGAGCACCAGTACTACGACAACGTGTATGCCGAGCGGACCGCCTCCTACGGGGCCAATTTCACGTTCATCTGCCGGCAGTACTCGCGCCGAGAGCTCGACAGCTGGCTGCAGGACACGGGTGGCGCCCTGCTCGAAGTGGAGCGGTGGCGGTTCTTTTCGGGCGCGTTCTGGACCGAGGGCGAGCTGATCCCGGTGCCGACTCATGCGACCATCGGCGACCCGCACCAGCTCGGCTGCTTCTTGATCCAGAAGCGATCCTCAAATCCGTAAAGTGGGACCGGCCTGCGGGCGCGCTACGCTTTAGCAACGCGAAGCGATCTCGAAGCAAATTCAGGCAAACCGCCGGTTCTCAAACGGGCCATGGCCGGACTGGTCGTGGTCGCGGTGGTCGCGTTGGCGATTCATGCGGTGATCGGGCTGGTGGTCACCGTGTTCTGGATAGTTCTGGCGCTGGCCGCTGTGGTTGGCGTGCTCTGGGCCGTCAAGACACTGCTCTAAGGCCGGCTCATGCAGGGCATGGGGCTGCTGGTAATCCTGTTTTTCTTCGGTCTGGCCGGCGGGATCGTCGGGCGGATGAAGGGCAGCTCCTTTTTCATGTGGTTCCTGGTTTCGTTCTGCGTGCCGTTCCTCGGCTTGCTGACCGCGGTGTTGTATCGCTGGGACAGCCGCGAGCTTAGGCGACAGTGCCCCGGATGCGGGCGGGTGGTCAAGCTGCACGACGCCGTCTGTGTCGTGTGCGGAGAGGAGGCCGAGTTTCCTGACGTGGCGATCGCTCCGGAATCGACGCTGGCCCGCCATCGGGCCTGATCGATCCCGATTAGACTTTGACCGTAGCCAGCACCGGTTTCGCGCCGCGGCATCGGTCAGACAGATACGGAAAGGAGGATGGCGCAATGCGTGCAGTCGACGCCCTGATGGAATGTCTCAAAGCTGAAGGTGTCGATGTCGTATTCGGCCTGCCGGGCGGCGCGAACCTCCCGACCTACGACGCCTTCTACGACGCGGGGATCCGCCACATCCTGGTCCGGCACGAGGCCGGCGGCGGTCACGCGGCCGAGGGGTATGCCAAGGCCACCGGCAAGGTCGGCGTGGCGCTGGGCACCAGCGGCCCGGGCGCCACCAACCTGGTCACGCCGATCTGCGACGCGATGATGGACTCGGTTCCGGTCGTGTTCCTGACCGGGCAGGTGCGCACCGATCTGCTGGGGACCGACGGATTCCAGGAGGCCGACACGATCGGGATCACGATGCCGATCGTCAAGCACAGCTTCATGATCCAGCATCCGCTGGAGATCCCGCGCACGGTCCACGAGGCATTTTACATCGCGCGCTCGGGGCGCCCGGGTCCCGTCGTGGTCGATATCCCGCAGGATCTCAGTCGGGCCGACATCCCGTACGAGCCCGTCACCGACGTGCACCTGCCGGGCTACCAGCCCACCACCGACGGCAACCAGAAGCAGATCCGGATCGCCGCCAAGGCGCTGGCCAACTCGCGCCGACCGGTGATCTACGCGGGCGGCGGCACGGTCCACGCCGCCGCGGAGCTGACCGAGCTGGCCACCTGCGACCGGTTCCCTATCACCTGCACGGTGATGGGCCTGGGCGCCTTCCCGGCGCCGCACGAACTGTGGCTGGGGATGCTCGGCATGCACGGGACCAGAACCGCCAACTACGCGATGGACGAGGCCGATCTGATCATCGCGATCGGCGCGCGCTTCGATGACCGGATCACCGGCAAACTGTCCGAGTTCGCGCCCCGCGCCAAGTTCATCCACATCGACGTCGACCCGGCCGAGATCTCCAAGAACGTCCCGGCCCACATCCCGATCGTCGGGGACGCCAAGAACATCGTGCCGCGCCTGACCGCCGAGTACCGCTCCTTATCGGCGGATTCTTCGCGTCTGGAGGAGTGGTGGTCGCGGATCCGCACCTGGCAGGAGCGCCATCCGCTCGGCTACGAGGACTCGACCGACGCCGAGATCAAGCCGCAGTACATGATCCAGGCTCTGTACGAGGCGACCGGCGGCGACGCGATCGTGACCAGCGACGTCGGTCAGCACCAGATGTGGGCCGCGCAGTACTTCCACTTCGCCAAGCCGCGCCGCTGGATCAACTCCGGTGGTCTGGGGACGATGGGCTTCGGGCTGCCGGCGGCGATGGGCGCCAAGGTGGGCTGCCCGGATGCCACCGTCGTGTGCATCGCGGGCGACGGCTCGGTGCAGATGAACATGCAGGAGCTCGCCACCTGCTCCCAGGAGGGGATCGCGATCAAGGTGTTCATCATGAACAACGGCTACCTCGGCATGGTCAGGCAGTGGCAGGAACTGTTCTGGGACAAGCGCTACAGCCAGGTCGAGATGGGCCAGTGGCCCGATTTCGTCAAGGTCGCCGACGCCTACGGCGCGACCGGGATCCGCCTGCGTGACAAGCGCACGCTCGTTTCCGACATGCGCGAGGCGCTGGCCACCGACGGCCCCGTGCTCGTCGACGTACGCGTCACTCGGGAGGAGAACACGTACCCGATGATCCCCGCCGGTCAAGCCGCGCGGGACATGGTTGGTTGAGATGGGAGAGCCAGCCACCAAAGAGGTCCTGTCGCTCGACGAGCTCGAAGCCTCAGTCGGGCTGCGCACGGGCCGCAAGCACATCCTCTCGATCCTGGTCCAGAACAAGCCCGGCGTTCTGACCCGCATCGCCGGGTTGTTCGCCCGGCGGGGCTTCAACATCGACACGCTCGCCGTCGGGCCGACCGACGACGACACGATCTCCAGGATCACGCTCACCCTCGACGGCGCGGTTCACCCGATCGATCAGGTGACCAAGCAGCTGCACAAGCTCGTCAACGTCCTGAAGATCCGGGATCTCGAGCCGCGGGAGACGCTGGCCCGCGAGCTGGCGCTATTCAAGGTCAACGCCGACGGCACCGCTCGGGCCGAGGTCATGCAGATCTGCGAGATCTTCCGCGCCAAGGTCGTCGATGTGACCAAGCGCTCTGTCGTCGTGGAGGTGACGGGCACGTGCGACAAGGTCGACGCGTTCGAACGGCTGGTGAGGCCGTTCGGGCTGATCGAGATGGCGCGCACGGGCGAGATTGCGATCTCGCGCGGGCGCGCGGAGACCTGATGGTAAGAGCTCAGGGGCGAGACCGTGCGATCGCCCGCGGCCGGGGGGAGACCTAGTACTCAGTGCATCCTTCCGAGGTGCTGAGCGCCGCGGGGTGGTCGGACGGATTATCAATGTCAGTGAGTATCGGTATTGATCTCGTCACCGTCGAGCAGGTGCAGGAGTCCATGGCCCGCCATGGCAGCCGCTACCTGCAGCGGATCTACACTGACCAGGAAGTGACCGACAGCGCCGGCGATCCGGCGCGCCTGGCGGCGAGGTTCGCGGCCAAGGAGGCGACCATGAAAGCGCTCGGGCGCATCGACGAGGGCATCGGCTGGCGCTCGATCGCGGTTCATCGCGCCGTTCATGGCCAGCCGTCGATTGAACTCAGCGGCGCGGCCGCCGAGCTGGCCCGGGCCCGGGGCGTGACCGGGCTGACCGTCAGCCTGACGCACGAGCCCCAGTACGCCGCCGCGGTCGTGCTGGCGGAGACCAGACGATGAGCGACTCCCTGAACACCGATATCCGGGCCGTGCTCAGAGACCATGCCCGTCTCCCGTCGACATCGACTCGCTGGCCGACGACGCCGATCTGTTTCAGGCCGGAATGAGCTCGCACTCCAGCGTGAACGTGATGCTGGCGCTCGAAGAAGGATTCGACCTCGAGTTTCCCGACCAGATGCTCAAGCGCAGCGTGTTCGAGAGCGTTTCGGCGATCTCGGCCGCGATCGGCGAGCTTCAGGCGCAGACCTCATGAGCATCGTCGTCGAGCGGGAGGTGATCGGGATCGCCGCCTACAAGAACGATTCCCCGTTCGGTGTGGGGCGTCAGCTGCGTGACGCGCTGTCGGCCGCCTGATGATGGCCAACGAGCGCATCCACGCGGTCGATGCCGGACTGCTGCTGATCGCCAAAGAGGTGTAGCCGTCGTGTCGCCACAGACAGCCCGGCCACCAAGGATCAGGCCGAGTTCCTGGCCGAGTTGATCGGCGCCGGCCTGCTGCTGGAGACCGGGGTCCCCGGCGTGTACGGGCACGGCGCGGTGTTCGAGGACGTGCGCGGCCACTTGGACCAGCGCCTGAGTGCTGAGGCCACCGCCCGGGGCGCCGAGAAGCTGCGCTTCCCGCCGGTGCTGCCCAGGCGCCAGCTGGAGTCCAGCGGCTATCTGTCCTCGTTCCCGCATCTGGCCGGGAGCGTGTACTCGTTCGAGGGCAACGAGGCGCAGGCGGCTCAGCAGGGCGAGCGCGCCGGCCGCCACGAGGACTGGGGGGAGTTTCAGGAGATGACCGAGCTGACGTTGATGCCGGCGGCCTGCTACCCGGTCTACCCGGCGATCGCGGCGCGGGGAAAGCTGGCGCCGGGCGGAGCGTTCGTCGACGCCGGCGGTGCTTGGGTGTTCAGGCATGAGCCTTCACTGGACCCGGCGCGGCGGCAGATCTTCCACCAGCACGAGCTGGTGCGCATCGGCGAGCCCGAGGTGGTGCTCTCGTGGCGCGACGAATGGGCCCAGCGCGGGATGGAGCTGCTGCGGGCGCTCGGCCTGGCCGCCGAGCTCGACAACGCCAACGACCCGTTCTTCGGCCGCCGCGGCCGGATGCTGTCGGCCAATCAGCGCGACGAGCGCCTCAAGCTGGAGCTGCTGGTGCAGATCGCCGGCCCGGAGCCGACGGCGCTGGCCTCGTTCAATCACCACCGCGATCACTTCGGCGAGACGTACGGGATCGAGCTGGCCGATGGTGGAATCGCGCATACGGCCTGCCTGGGGTTCGGACACGAGCGAATCGTGCTCGCGCTGCTGCGCACGCACGGTCTGAACCCGGACGGCTGGTCGGCGGCGGTGCGCGCCGAGCTCTGGCGCCCGTGAGCGTGGCAAGCGGGCGATCAGCCTCGCGCGAGAGCAAGGGCCGGCCGATCTGCCTGGCGCTCGAGCCCGATCCGGTACTCGCCTTCCTGCACGCGCCGCAGGCCGGCCGGGCGACCGCCACCGCCGTGCTGCTGCTCGGACCGTTCGGCTGGCAGGCGGACTGCTGTTACCGGGGCCTACGCGCCTGGGGCACGTCGCTGGCCGACGGCGGCCACACGACGGCGCGACTGGTGCTGCCCTCCACCGCCGACAGTGCCGGTGGCGCCCGCGACCCTGACCGGCTGTCGGTCTGGGTGCAAGCCGTCGCCACCGCCGCGGGCTGGCTGCGGGAGACGGCCGGCGCGCAGCGCGTGATCGGGATCGGGATCGGACTCGGCGGCATGCTCGCATGTCTCGCCGCCTACCGGGGAGCGCCGATCGACGATCTCGTCCTATGGGCGGTTCCCTCCCGTGGACGCGCGCTGCTGCGAGAGCTGCGGGGTCTCTCCCAGATCATCGCCGCCAAGTTCGCCGAGGAGAGCGGCGAGGACCTGTTGGCGCCGGGAGAGCTGGAACTCACCGGCTACCTGCTCAGCGCCCAGACCGTGAGCGAGCTCGAGCAGGTGCTGCTGACCGAGACCGAGTTGCCCGACGCGCAGCGGCGACGTGTGCTGATGCTCGGACGTGACCGGCTCAGTCCCGATCGACGCCTGCAGGAGCATTTCGAGCGCGCTGGGGCGGAGGTGACGATCGCCGAAGGCAGGGACTACGGCGCCCTGATGGAGAACCCCCAGCAGTCCGAGGAGTCGGGTCTGGACGCCGGGCGCTCGGGTGCCGGCCGACGGCGAGGCGCTCGAGTTCGTCTACGCGGGGGTGGCGCTTCGCGAGCTTCCGCTGCATCTGCAGGGCCCGCGCGGAGATCTGTTTGCGGTCGTGTCCGAGCCCGCCGATATCGCCCGAGCGCCAGTCTGCGCGGTGCTGCTCGGCGCCGGCGCGCTGCCCCACACGGGACCGAATCGCGGCTGGGTCGATCTGACGCGCCGGTGGGCCGCTCGCGGCGTTCCCAGCGTCCGCATCGATCTGAGCGGAATCGGCGAATCCGAGGGCGACGATCCGTCGCTGCTGACCGATGCGAGCTTCTATTACCCGTGGAGGACCAAAGAGGTGCAGGGCGTGCTCGATCAACTCGTGCAGCGCGGGCTTCCCGCACGATTCGTGCTCGGCGGGCTGTGCTCAGGGGCCTACCGCGCACTGCACGCGGCGCTGGCCGATCGCCGCATCGCCGGCGTGCTGCTGTTGAATCTTTACGCGTTCTTCTGGAGTGAGGAGTTGGTCGCCGAGCGCGGGCGTCGCACCGTGCTCGCCGGTGGACTGCCAAACCTGCGAAGGCAGGCGACCGACCGCGAGTTCGTCGCCAAGGCTGCGCGCTTTGCCCGACCGGACAACGCGTGGCGGCTCCTGTCTCGCTCGGTCGAGCGCAAGCAGCGTCGCGTGACGGTGCAGGCGCTGGACGCGCTGCGCGACCGGGAAACCGAGACGCTGCTGGTGCTCGGCCATGACGAGCCGCTGCACGACCAGTTTGTCCGTCAGGGGCTGCTCGATCAACTCGATCGCTGGCCGAATCTGAGCGTGGAGCGAATCCCCTCATGTGACCACATGTTCCGCGCGATGTGGCTGCAGCGCCACGTCTATGAGGCATTCACGGGCACGCTTGACCGCGTGCTCGCCGCGGCCGGCACCCAGCCCGCTTCGGAGGGCGGCTAGTGCACTGCTGTCGTGAGTCGAAATTCGCGAGCCTGCCGCGCAATGTCTGAATCAGGGCACTAGCCTCCCCGCGGTGCCTCGCCCCGCCACCGCATCGCTGTCTACAGGGCTGCTGGATGCGACCGCCGTCCGGCGGCTGGAAGCCAGGGTTCAGGAAGGACTGCGCCGAGCTCGTGAGCGCGGCGGTCCGGCCCTGATCAGCTTTACCGCGCTGACCGAGGGCGCCGCAGATCCGAGCGCGCTGGTCGCCGCCTCGCGCCGCCCCGGCGAGCCGTGGTTCTGCTTCGAGCAGCCCGACCGACACGGATTTGCACTGGCCGCGCTCGGTTGCGTGCGCGAGCTGGCGGCCGGCGGCCCGGATCGCTTCGAGCAGGTGGCGGCGCGCTGGCGCGCGTTGGTCTCCCGCGCGTTCGCCGATGCGCCCGACGGCCCCCCCGGCTCAGGGCTGGTGGCGCTGGGAGGATTTGCCTTCGCCCCCCAGGGCGGCGCCTCGCCCGGCTGGGAGGGGTTTGCGCCGGCGTCGCTGATCGTCCCCGAGCTGTCGCTGGCCCGCAGCGCCGGTGCGACGTGGATCACCGCCAACGCCGAGATCTCGCCCGACGACACGGCCGCCGACGTGCTGGGCCGCATCAGCCGCCGGCTCGGCGGCCTGCGCGAGGCGCCGCTGCCGCTGCTCGACCCGTCGCCGACCGGCCGTCACGACGTAGTCAGCCCGATGCCGCCGGCCCATTACGAGGAGGCCGTCGCGCGGGCCGTGTCACGGATCCGCGCCGGAGAGCTGTCCAAGATCGTCCTGGCGCGCGAGGTCGAGGTGCACGCGCCGCTGGCGCACGACCCGGCGGCGGTGTTCGCACTGCTGCGCGACGCGTTCTCGTCGTGCTTCGTGTTCGCGGTGGGGCGCGGCGACGCCACCTTCATCGCCGCCAGCCCTGAGCTGCTGATCCGCAAGGAGGGCCAGCGCGCCAGCACGGTGGCGCTGGCCGGCTCGATCCGTCGCAGCGCGGACCCGGCGGTCGACGATCATCTCGGCGAGCAGCTGCTGCGCAGCGACAAGGACCGCCATGAGAACGAGATCGTGGCGCACCGGATCGCCCGCGCACTGCGCCCGCACGCGATCTGGGTGACGACCGCTCCGGAGCCTGGACTGGTGCGCGTCGCCAACATCCAGCACCTGGCCCGCCCGATCCGGGCTCAGCTGGCCTCGTCGCTGGGAACGATCGAGCTGGCCGGCCTGCTCCATCCGACGCCCGCTGTGGGAGCCGAGCCCGAGGATCCGGGGCTGGAACTGATCCCGGCGCTGGAGGGGTTTGACCGCGGCTGGTACGCGGCCCCGGTCGGCTTCGCCGACGCGCGGGGAGACGGTGAGTTCTGTGTGGCGTTGCGCTGCGCGCTGCTGCGCGGACGGATCGCGCGCTGCTACGCCGGATGCGGGATCGTGCGCGACTCGGATCCGCAGGCCGAGCTGGCCGAGTCAGAGGTCAAGCTGCAGGTCATGCTGCCGCTGCTGGCGGGCTGATCAGCTCGCTCGCAACGCGGCGGCCACCGCCTCGCTGCACCGGCGATGCAGGGCGAGGTTGTCCCGGCGGTCGGTGCGTACCTCGATGATCGTCGTTGCACCCGCGGCCAGCGAACGCTCGATCCCGGAACGCAGCTCGTCCGCGTCCCCGGCGCGCTCATAGCGGCAGCCGTAAAGCGCGGCGGCGTGGGCGAAGTCCAGTCCGTGCGGCGTGGCGATGTGCTGCTCGAAGGCCTCGCTCTGGCCGGCGACCGGCAGGAAGTGGAAGATCCCGCCGCCGTCGTTGTTGAGCAGCACGATGGTCAGCGACAGCCCCAGCCGGCGGGCGGCCAGCAGGCCCCCGATGTCGTGCGCGAGCGCCACGTCGCCGATCAGCAGGACCACCGGGCCGTTCGCCGCCGCGGCGGCGCCGAAAGCGCTGGAGACGGTGCCGTCGATCCCGTTGGCGCCGCGATTGGACAGCACCCGCGGGCTGAGCTCGCCGGCAGCCCAGAACAGCTCGACGTCGCGCACCGGCATCGAGGAGGCGACGAACACCGTCGCGTCGGGCGCCAGCCAAACGCCGAGCCGCGCGGCGACCAGCGGCTCGGAGAGCTCCTGACCCAGCT
>CABEDJ010000108.1_pt1 | contig 10918 bp, 8 predicted proteins | sample 3422951 | NCBI WGS metagenome assembly CABEDJ01 (sample SAMEA5534329, study PRJEB31848) | metagenome | biome: tundra; feature: field; material: soil | place: USA | collected 2013-05 | depth 0.15 m | reverse complement strand
GTTGTGCGGCCCGGACGGCGGCGGCGTTGGCCCTGGCGGCGAGGGCGTCGCCGACGTTCAAAGCGAGGGGCGTGCCGTGCTGGACGTGCAGCGCCGGGAGCCCGCGCCGACACGGTGAGCCGTCCTGAATGTCGTCGTGAACGAGAAACGCGTTGTGGAGGAGCTCAAGCGCCGCCGCGAATGGAAGGGCGTCATCGTAGGAGCCCCCGAAGGCCGCGCACGCCGCCATGCACAGTGCGGGACGCAGACCCTTGCCCGACCGCAGCGGGTACAGCGGCAGGAGATCGTAGAGGTAGTGCCGCGGCTCTCCCGAGGGGAGGCTCAGCATCACCGCGCGAAGGGCGCGCTCATGCAACTGAGCGAGCAACCGACGGGTCTCGGGGGGGACCCGGAGGCGGAGAGCTGCCGTCTCCTCACTTGACATCGAGCGATACCAGCAACTGCACCCCGGTTATACCGGTCGCCTCGATCAATCCAGCGTAATGTCCTCGCTTGGCATCGGCGGGTACGTCCACGGTGCACGTAACCTTCGCCACGCTGTGCGAAGCGACGTCGACCGTGACCGGCGCGAACTTGATGTAGTGGCCGGCGATGCGCACGTCACCAGGTCCGAAGAGACCGCCGCACCGCAGGCGCATCGCGTCGATCGTTTCGAGGCTGTCGTTTCGGACGTCGAAAGGTATCGACGTGGTGCGACCAGGACTGACGTCTGGCAGCCCTAACGCCACCGGTGCGGCCGTCGTGACTACCGCGTCATCAGACTCATGCGGCTCGACGATCGGACTCCCGACTGGCTGGCCAGCCACTACTGATTCGAGCTGTCCGGCTGCTTCGACCACGTCTTCAGCGATCGTGATGGCGGTGCGCAGGATCAGCCCGGCGATGTCTCTGGCCAGATCGACTGCGCCAGAAGCGCGTTCGTTGGCCGCATCGACTACTCCGGCGGCGCGACCGGCCGTGTCTGCGCCAGCGCGACCGCTGAAGCGTTCGTAGACCTGCCGGTAGACCTGGTCCCCGAGCTCTGTCGCCGCCTCGATGAGGCCCTTCTGAGGACGCTCCTTAGAAGACATGTCGTGCTCCTTGTTCGCGGCACCCGATGATGGGTCGATGGGGTGGTGTGCGGTCGACGGCGGCGGCCGCCAGCAGACCTGAGATCACGGCCGACTCCACGCAGCCGCTGTTCAGCCCGCAGCGGGTCCAGTCGCCGCCGAACACGAGGTTCTCAAAGCCGGTCTCGTCTGGGGCGAGGCGGTACTGCGAGGTCCCGGGCAACGACAGCACGTACCGCTCCGACGGATCGACGTTGGCCCGCCAGAACTGGCTATCGAATCGGCTGGGACCGCTGCCGTCGTCGTCGTCCACCAGGAGATCCCAGCGAAACTCGGTTGGGTAACGGTGCACCCCACCGGGCCACAGCGGCGCCACCGCCTCACGGAGGAAGGCCAACGCGTTGGCCTTCACTTCGTCGGCGGCCCGCTTGGGCAGTTCACGGTCCTCGCGCGATGCCACCCCAGGTGGAGTGGGCATGGCATTGCAGAAGTAGGCGATGGAGCGCACTTCGCCTTCACCCCATGACTCCTGTTCGATCAGCTGGCGCATGTCGGAGTAGGTGTCGAAGGGCTCCAGGTAGCCGCCGGTGGTCGCCTGGGGCCAGTCACAGCCGAGCTGGTGCATGTCGGCTTTCAGCCACAACTGGAAAGCCTGAGTGTAGACCGTGCCGAGGTTGTCGACCATCGCCTTCCACTGCCGGTTGCGCTCGATGAGCTCGCCGCAGATGTACGGATGGGCGCCGACCGGTATGGCCAGGACGACGGTGTCGAACTCGACGCCGTCGTGGAGTATGACTGGTGGCCCGTCCGGCGGAGCGGTCGACCAGAACGACTCCACGTCCTCGGCCGTCACAGCATTCGCGAGCTGGTCGGTGAAAGGTGCATTGGGCCAGCAAGGCAGGCCGTTCACGTCGTAGAGGGGCCGGTAGCCAGCGGCTGGGTCGCGCAAGGTCGCCTGGCGGGACAGGTCGATCGAGGCCACCCGTGTGCCGTCGTCGCTGAGGTGCAACGCATCAACGCGATGAAAGAACTCGAAGCGCACGCCGCGACGTTCGAGCACTTCGAACATAGGCGCAAAAACAATATCGCCCATCCCGGCACGCATCTTCCACGCTATGGCGCCCGTGTAGGTGAACAACGTCCGGATGGCGCCGCGCAGCGCCGTGCCGGCGCCGATGGCCGGCTTGGTCGGGTCGCCGTCTCGGTAGGCGAAGGGGAGGTCATACATGAGCGTCGTCACCATCCCGCAGCGCGCTGATTCGGGGCTCGCGCCATGACGGATCAACCACTCAGCGAAGTCGTAGTGGTCGATGGAGTCGAGACCGTCAGGGTGACGGAGCACGCCGTCGGCTAGCACGCCACGGATCGCTGCCAGCAGGATGTCTGTCAGGTACCACTCCCGGCGGGCCTGGTTGGACTGATCGTCTGGACGGTCCCGCATCTCGCGGAGCCGTTCGACTGCCCGCTCGACCAGCTCGAGCAACAGGCCGTGATCGGCCGGATCGTGCTCGGCCGCGTCGGGCGGCATATGCTCAGCCAGCACGAGGGCGGCGGCGAGTTCGAACTGCCTCACGTCGGATACCAGGTACCACAGCTTCAGGTACAGCTCTCGCAGGCGCGACGCCAACTGGCGCAGCGGCGGTGGGGCCACAGGCGAAAGCGACACCCCGGACAGCTCGGCCTCCGCCGTGGCCGGACGCAGGGTGACCCCGGACGCCGGGACCAAGTCTGCCGTCGTCATCTTGGCGTCCTCGTTGAAGGCCAGCGCCAGCCGCAGCCCTCGGATCATCAGCTCCCACAACGAGGGGAGCGGGGTGACGCTCTGGCCTGGCATCTCGTCGTTTTCGGGGAATTCGGCCATCCACGGCATCCAGGCGTCTCCTCGCGGCTCTTGCGCAATGAACAGGCTCGCACGCTCGAAGGCCCGATCGACCGAGTGGATCGGTGACGACGGCTCGCGCCCCAACTCCTCATAGCACTCGCGCATCATCCGGAAGGCGTTCTCGTAGAAGCCGAGCCAGATGTGCAGGCCGTGTTCCTCGATGCGTCCGTGCAGGCCCCGGCCGCTCGCTCCCTTGCCGCCGAGCCGCCAGCCGTACTGGTACACAGTGATGCTCTCGTACCTCTCCCGCCAGCCCGGTCGACTCAACTCGATGGCCGTTGTCATGCCGGCCACTCCGCCCCCGAGGATCACGACCCGCGGAAGCCGTGCCGTCTTGTCAGCATCGGGCATCGTGGGCCTCCCACAGGATGTGAGCCAACCTCACCACGAAGTCGAAGTCGAGCCAGAACGCCAGGCGCGGCTTGCATGGGCTCACAATGCCGAGCTCGCGCGAGATCGGCTCACCGTCGAGCGCTTCAACGCGGACGAGATAGTCGTCGGGCAATAATCCGCCGGTGCGGAAGAGGCTCACCACCATGTCCACCCGGACGACGGCCTGGTAGCACGCAGCTCCCTGCTGGTGGGCGTCGCGGAACTGCTTGAGCAGCAGCATCGGTATGTCTTCTTCGACCAGCTGCGCGAAGAACAGCAGATCGGGCGAGAGATCGGGAATGTGGCGGGCGCCCCTCGGGAGCCAACGCGCCAGCCAGCTGGGTGTGACGCCGCTACCAAGGTCGGGCACCGACGTGGCGCCGACGGCGCTCATCACCTCATGCAGCGCCTGTCCCGGGTGACGCCATGGCGCGCCGAGCGGCGGCGGTTCGCCGGAGCGCTCGGCCGTGACCACCCGGCAGTTGGTGGCCACCGAGTCCGGAGCGTAATCGCGAAGCGTCACGGTGTCGATATGCAGCTCCGACGGCGCCGTCTCACCCACCGGAATCTGCAGCGTCCCCATCTGCTTCGGGAAGCCGTACACCTCACGGCCGCCGGCCAGCGCGAGCGCCGAGTCGACGAACATGTACGGGACGGCCCAGGCGAAGCGATTCCAACGGCGGTCGACCACGGGGAACCAGATGGCGGCCTCACGCTCGTGGCATACCCCGAGCCGTTGGTCGAGCAAATCGGTTGAACCCATCGTCGGGATGTCGACGAAGTTCAACAGCACCTCGTCGCCCGCCGCCTGCCAGTGCTCCTCGTCGCCGGTGGGGCGGTTGAAGCAGCGGTCGCAATAGGCGTCGAGGAGTTCGCGGTCGGCTTGGAGCACGAAGCCATAGAGGCGAGTGTTGATGGCGTCAGCCGGGTGACGGCAGGCGAGCTCGCCGCCGTGCTCAACGAAGGTCGGCAGGTGGGGGAGCGACGTCCTCGCCGACGCGGGGATCACGAGCTCGGGACGGCGTGGATCGTTCATTGGGAAGTCTCACGACCAACGAGGGTACGGGCCTGCACCAGCAGGCGCTCGGGGTCTTCGCCGATCGGGTCTAGGCGGCCGAGCAGCCGATCGATCTCGTGCATCGTCGTTCGAGCGTTCCCGTGGTCGCTGTGGTGCCGCTGGATCGAGAGCAGCGTTCGCAGCTGCAGGGCCTGTGAGCCACTGATCGCGGCGGTGGCGAGCGCCTGTTCGAGGGCCACTAAGCCGGCGTCGTCGCCGGGCTGCAACTCGGTGAGCAGCTCGCCCCTCAGGCGGTGCAGCTCAGGCTCCAGGTAAAGCTCCTGGCTGTCGGATGCGTCCTTTAGGGCCTGATCTATCGTCGCGAGCGCGTCCTCCGTGCGCCCGGCGGCCCGGTAGGCCAGCCCCAAGCCGAGCCCGAACTGCGTGAGGTTCGACGACGCCCCGGCGCCACGCCACGCGTTCAGGCAGTACTCGATGGTTGGAATGGCATCGAGATCGCCGGCCAGTACCTCGGCGATCTTGAGGTTCGTCATCCCGGCGCCCAGCCAGCTTGCGAAGCCGAACTCGCCCGCGACCTGGACGACGCGACCAGCATGCCAACCGGCGACATCGGGTTGGCCGGCCACTTGGAACAGCTCGGCGGCGAATGCGTGGGTGTAGGCGCGCGTGAAGTGCGCCGTCGGTCCCTCCAGCGCATCGGCTGCTTCCACTGCGTCGTCGATCGACTCCCGGGCCGCCGCGAAGTCGCCGATGAGCCATTGCGTCATGGCCAGGTTGGCGCCCGCACCGATGCCAGGGTGGTGCGGGAACAACGGCTCGGCCGAATCCCAATGCCGACCTCGCTGCAGCAGTGCGACCGCCTCGGTCGGTCGACCGAGGCGCTGGAGCTGATAGCCGAGCACGGCGCGCGCCGCCAGGGCGGCCTGATCGTGCTGCGAACCAAGGGCCCGGTCCAATAGGGTCTCGGCGGTCTCCAGAGAGGCCGGCGCGTCGCCGGTCACGTGGTAGTAGGCCCACAGCCCGTACAAGCCCGACACCTCGAGCTGAGCGTCGCGCGCAATCGAGAGCTCCCGGACCTTGGCGTAGGCTGCGGCGACCTCGGGAGCGGTGTAGCCGCGCGAGGCAAGCAGGCTGGCGGCCAGTCCGCTCTGGGCTCGCAGCCCCAGATCATCGAGCTCCCCGTCGAGCCGGGGCAGGTGGCGCAAGACCAACTCGAACGACTGGATCGCCTCCAGGTGGGCCGCGAAGGAGGCCTGCCGGAGTGCGGCCCGCATCCACAGCGTCACCGCCGGTTCGAGCTCGCCGGCCAGCTGGTAGTGATGAGCGAGCTCCTGCGGATGATCGTCGTGCGACGTGGAGTACGTTGCCTGCAACGCCTCGGCGGCTCGGCGGCTCGGCGGTGGAGCCCACGGCGGTGGGCTAGGAGCTGCACGTCATAGGCCGCGTCGCGCAGCAGTGCGTGGTGGAAGTCGTACTGCGGCGGCGCAGGCGAGAAGCGCAGGACGCCGGCCCGCTCGAGCAGGTCGAGCTGTTGCTGGACGTCGGTGGCGGTACGACCCGTCACTTTGGCGACGAGCTCGGGGGGGGCCGGACGCCCCAGCACGGCGAGGGCCTCCACGACGTCCCGTTCGCGCGGGAACGAGTCCAGACGGGCCACCAGCAGGTCGTTGAGCGTCGGCGGTATTGAAGGCGCGGACGAATCTGACCCGGACCCTTCGTCGGCGTCGAGCATCGTGGCCAGCTCGCGCACGTACAACGGCACGCCGTCGCCCCGCTCGGCGACGAGGGTCCGCGTGGCTTCATCCAGCCGCCCCCCTGTGAGCTTGTCGATCAACTCGTCACATTCCGCGGCTTCGAGCGCCTGCGGCGAGATGACCGTCGTGGGTTCGCCGGGGGCCGTGTCAGGTGCAAGCCGGGTGGTGACGAGCACGAGGATCGGATGCCGGCGCGGCTCCGTGACGCACCGCCGCAGCAGGTCCAGCGTGGACGGATCGGCCCAATGGAGGTCTTCGACGACCAGCAGCAAGGGTCCTGCACCGGCCAACGCGTGGATCCAGGCACACAGCAGCACAAGGGTGCGCTCACGAGCCTGCTCGGGCTGCAGGTCGGGGACCTCCCGGGCGGCCGGCCACGGGACCGAGGACATCAGCGCCAGGAGGTAGAGGTTCTCCTCGCTGCCGAGACAGACGGCCTCGGTGACCCGGGCCAATCGGTCGAGAGGGTCGTCGATGTGAGCGGCGCCCGATCTCGCCGGGAGCGGGAGGAGAAGCTGAGCGACGGGGTACAGCGGCGTGTTGGAGTGCAGCGCCGAGCAACGCAGAACGAGGGAACGCGCGCTTTCCTGCACGAGGCCCCGGGCGAACCGAACGAGGTGGGACTTTCCAATGCCGGGTTCACCGGAGATGACCACATAGCCGCCGCTCTGTGCGGCCTCCTGCCAGGCCCGCTCGAGCGTGGCGCGTTCGGTCTCCCGACCGACCATTTCACCCTCCGAGGTGTGACTCGCGCCTTCGTCGTCGTCCGGACGCACCGACACGACTCGGAAGAGCTCGACCGGTCGGTTGATGCCCTTGAGCGAGCGCGCTCCGAGCGCCACGGCCTCCACGCGGTTGCGCACGAGGCCGAGGGTGTCAGCACTCATCACGACGGTGCCGGTGGCGGCAGCGGCCTGGACACGCGCCGCCACGTTAGGCGTCTCGCCGATAATCTCGCCGGGGCGGGCCCAAGAGCCGCTACCCAGGTCGGAGATGACGGCCAAGCCCGTGTGGATGCCGATCCGGACCTTCAGGTCCCACGTAGCGCCACTGCTCGGCGAACGCAGTTGACTGACCGCGTCGACCACGGCCAGAGCGGTCAGCACGGCCCGCAGCCCGTCGTCCTCGTGAGCGCGGGGGTAGCCGAAGTAGATGAGCACGCCATCGCCCATGAAGTGGGCAATGTGGCCGTCGTGCCGGCGCACGATCTCCGCGCATGCCTCGTGGTAGGCGTGGAGGAGTTCCCGTGTGTCCTCAGGGTCGAGGGCGCTGGCGATCTCAGTCGAGCCGACCAGGTCGCAGAACATAACGGTCAGCCGGCGGCGGGTGCCCGACGCATTGGCGCCAGCCCCGGCGGCGGCTCGGGCGAGCGCGGCGACGACCGCCGGGTCTTCCGGATCGAGCGCGGCGGCGGCTTGCGCAATGGCCACCGCCGACGACCAGTCGCCTCGGCCGCAGGCGGCGGCGGCGGCGGCGAGCAGCGGGCGTACCGCCTGCTGGCGATCGTCTACGCCGGGCACCATACTTTCCCGCAGGGTTGCCGCCGGCGGCTCCAGGCGGCCCCGTCAGTGCTGTCCGGCGCCGCTACCTTCGCGACAGCAGAATCATGCCCCACTTCTGGGGACTCTACCCCTCAGTGACACACGAGGACAAGCCGACGCAGGCCCCGTGAGCCCGATCACGCTCATCGCAGTTCTGGGCGTGACCGAGGTGTCTTCCTTGAGACCGGCGCACAACACCTCCCTTTCACGCGACACCCCCCGCGAATGCAGGACCGCGCCCGTACAATCGGACCTGCCCGCATTCGAAAAGGCTCGGGTAGCTTGACGGCACGCCGCGGCGATAGATCGCGCGAGCACCAGCGCTCTCGTGCTAACCGACGGCGGTCGCACAGCAAGCGCAGCCCACAAGAGCAGGGAGCTCGCCGCTAGCTGACTGCCGCACGGATCGCGACTCTGCAAGCGCCCATCGAAATCCGAGCGCTTGCGCTATCGCGTGAGCCTGTCGCACAAAGGGTTCTGTCCGGGGCGTCCCGATCATCGAGAACATCGGCTACAACCTGGAGGATGACCCGGGGGCCAGTTGCAGCTTTGACTTTGGCCTGCACAACCACAGCACTGTCGGTCGGAACCCCGGTCCCCCTAGCTTAGCTAGCTAGGTCGTCGGCGCTCGGTAGCGCAATCCGTCGAGCGCCATGTCGAGAATGTGGTCGATCTGCTCGGCCTCGGCGGATGGGATCTTCGCGATCCCGCCGACCATTTGTATGACCTCGGTGAGGTTCGTGTCGGTGCGGACGACTCGGGCCTGCTGCGCACGGTGCAATAGCGGCTCGCCCGCGGCATAGAGTCCGGTGCGGCAGCTTCGAAAGACGTCTGCGTCGCGGTCGACGTAGCTCAGCAGCTCTTGGGCGAGCGCTTGCTTCGTGGCTAGGTATGCCACGAATCGGTGCAGCCAACCGACGAGGGCGTCCCATGGCGGCAGTTCGGCGAGGTCGGCGGCTGAACGACACAGCGCCTCGACCTCGTCGACGTATACGGCCTCGAGTAGGGTCTGATGGTTCGGGAAGTGGCGGTACAGCGTGCCGATCCCGACGTGCGCGCGTCGCGCGATCTCCTCCAACGACGTCGAGGTTCCGTCCTCGGCGAATGCGTCGCGCGCGGCGGCGATCAGCTTCTCGTAGTTTCGCAGCGCGTCGGCCCGCTTCGGGCGCGCCGCGGCGAAGTCGCGGAAGGTGTCGGTGGTGCTCATGGGGCCAATTCCTGGATTCCCTTGACAAACCGGAGGTAGCCGCCACTTAAGTCTGGAGGATGCCTCACTGCGCCCTCACCAGCTGCGTCGATCGTCGGCGCAGCGAACGCCTGCTCGGCCCACGCCACCTCGTGTTCGCTCGGCTCGTAATCGGCGTAGACGAGCGTCGTGGCGAAGTCCCGGTGTCCCATCCATTCCTGCAAGGTTCGCATCGGCACGCCGGCGGCGGCCATCCGAGTCCCGAACGTGTGTCGTAGATCATGGAAGCGGACGTCGCGCACTCCGGCACGGGTCAAGGCCTGCTTGAAGCGTTTGAGGATCTTTGACCCATCGAGCGGCGTTCCCTCCACGCGGCTCGCGGGGTGCGCGAAGACCAGCGCCTCACCATCAGCCGGCGGGGCGAGGTCGAACAGCCGCTGCAGCTCGCCGGCGAGCCGGTCGGTGAGCGGGACGCTCCGGCTCGATCGCCGGGATTTGGGCGCGCCGAACTCGCCCCGGACCCTCTCGGATGACGGCTTCTGCCGAGGATCGGCGGGGCTCGTGGTGTCCTGCGTGTGGGCGCCGGCTCCAGGGCCGCGTCGTCAAGGTGACAGGAACTGCCGGGTCAGCTCGATGAGCTCCGTTGTTGCCTCCCGGGCCTCAGTCACGCTCGCCCGGGAGACAATGCCGGCGGCATAGGACGCCTCGTTCCGTCGCTCGCGGGAGGCGTCAAGGCTCTCTAGGAGCTCCTCGGTATCGCCGCCGGGGAGCTCAGCGCACGCGGCTTCGAGCCGGATGACATGAGCCCGATAGCCGGCAGTGACGCGCAAGCCGACGGCCTGGAGCACCGCGTCGCACGCGGCCATGGTCGCGTTGTGAAGCAGGACTGCCTGAGACTCCGAGCTGAGCGTGGTCGTGTTGGCGTCGTTGAGGAACCGCTGGGCCTGCGCGAGGAATTCGCGGGCTCTGACCTTGTCTTCGTAGACCTTCTCGATGCGAGCGTCGGTCATCGTTGGGCGACGATGGTCAGATCTCCAACGAGCGGCGTGGTCGGTGCCTCGAGGACGCTTCGCGCGAAGCTCGATCGGTCGGCAACCAGGTGCCGGAACTCATCGGCGCCGAGCAGGGTCACGTCGATCGTGCGTCCTGCTGCCTTACTGATGGGGCGCACCTGCCGGCGGACCTCACGGAGGTCGGCGTCGCCGACCACGAGGACGTCGATGTCGCTGTCGGGCCGGCGGGCCCCGGCTGCCCACGAGCCGTAGATCACCGCCGCCTCGACGTCGGGCCGCTTGAGACTGGTCCGCAGCTGCGCTTCCACTCCGATGGTGCGGCTGAGCAAGTTCGCGAGCGGTTCGAACAGCGGATCGCTGGGAGCAGCCTGGAAGCGGTGAGGGCGCGAGGTCGCATCGCGGCTGATGATGCCTGCGGCCTCAGCTCGCTCGAGCTCACGGTGGACCGAGGACTGAGGCGCTGAGAGGGCCTCGGCGAGTGCCTGGAGTGTCCATTCGCGCTCGGGTTGAAGCAGCAGCGAGGCCAGGAGTCGCATCTGCATCTCCGACCGGAAGAGGGGGAGGATCGTCGGTGCTGAGATTCGCATTACTGGGAACTATATCCCAGGAAAGCGATGATCATGCCGGCTCGGGAGCGAGCTGGGAAGGCGGTGCCGCGCTCGCCTCGCGACGACGCTGCTTCCCCTTGAACCTGGTCGTCTGGGCCGGCTAACACCGATGGGTGCTCCTGGAGAGACCTCACAAGCGCGGCCGCGCCGCCTTTGGTGGGTCAGCGGTCGCGAAGCGGGCGGGCGTCGGTGGACCATCCGACCCGGTGAAGCAGGCGTCCGCGCGTTGGTCGGCGCTGCGCTTGTCGCCGGTTGCAAGGCCCGGAGGACGGGCTCGGGATCCCTCCCCGTGCATATGCAAATTTTCGGGCTTCAGTCCCGGAATCGGCGGATAGCGAGGCCGGTCTCACGCGCGCTGTGAGATCTGCTCTACCACGGGCCCGGTGTCCGCTCGAGCCGGCTCGGCGCGCAGGGGGCAAGGAGTCCATCGCCGCGCGCGGCTGGCTGTGCCGCGTCGCATGTCCAGAGGAGCAGCGGTCCGCTGGCCCGCTCGGC
>CABEDJ010000096.1_pt1 | contig 11187 bp, 13 predicted proteins | sample 3422951 | NCBI WGS metagenome assembly CABEDJ01 (sample SAMEA5534329, study PRJEB31848) | metagenome | biome: tundra; feature: field; material: soil | place: USA | collected 2013-05 | depth 0.15 m | reverse complement strand
GGTGATCGTCGGCTCAGCCAGGGCGGTCGCCGCCTCCACGGGATAGGCCAAGCCGCGGTCTGAGCCATGGCGATCACCTCCGACGGACTCTCGCAGACCGAGGTGCGTGCGGTCGACGAGCTCGCCATCCGTTGTGCAGAGGGCGCGCCCCCGACGCAGACGAGCCGCTGCTCCGGCTGCGCCCTTGCCCTGAGAGCCTGTTCGCCTGGCGCAGCCTGTGGCCGGCGGTCGCGCACGTAATCGCCATCGACCGGAACGCGCGGTGGTGGGCAGAGGCGGGAGTGCCTGCCTGCGCCCGTGCGGGAGGATTATCTGAACTGCTACGCGGGCGATCTCTTCGCTGGGCCGGCCGACTACGTTCGCTTTCGGCGTGTCGATCACTGTATTCCAGCGACGGCATGAGCATCATGGAGCCCGCGAGCAGTGGGAGACGACAATCGCAGAACTCTACGGCGAGGCCTGACCGGCCGGTGGCGAGCGCCCGGCAGCAGCGCCCGGAGCCCGTCGCTGGCCTGCCGCAGGCGATCGAGGTCCGCGGCTTGCGTCACAACACGTTGTGCGACCTTGACGTCGACATCCCTTTGTGGCGGACGGTCGTGGGCGTGTCGGGATCCGGGAAACCGTCTCTCGCCATCGGCGCTTTGTATGCCGAGGGTATGCATCGGTTCTTGGACGGACTGAGCTCCTATAGCCGTCGTCGGCTATCGCAATCCGAGCGCCCCGACTTCGATCGCATCTCTCACCTTCCGCTGGCACTGGCGCTGCGCCACCGGCCACCGATTCCCGGGTAGCGCAGCACGGCGGGGACGATGAGCGAGGTGCTCAACATCCTGCGGCTCATTATGTCCCGGCTGGGCATCGCACCGATGCCCGAACGGACTATGGTCACCGACGGTCGTCACCCAGGGCCTGGAGATCGTCTGTCCGACGTGCGACGCGCGCTTTGAACCTCCGAGCGCGGAGTCGTTCTCGTTTAACTCCTACGGAGCCTGCCCAGCCTGCGAGGGCAGCGGCCGGCGTTTCGAAATCGACGAGGACGCGCTCGTGCGCGATCCAGGCAAGACGATCGCTCAGGGCGCGGTCCGGCCGTCGAGCGCGGGCGGCCGTCGCCTGTTCGCCTACGCCGCTGGCGGCTCGGCGTCCGACTGGACATTCCCTATCGCAAGCTGAACCGGCGCGAGCGCCAGATTGTCCTGCGCGGCGAGCCAGCCCAGCGCCGCGTGACCTTCCAGACGCGCGACGGGCGGACGGTCTCGCTTAACGTCACCTAGGAGAACGCCATGGCGGCCGCCGAGCGGGCCGCCCGCAGCGAAAGCGAGCGCAGCCGCAGGCAGGCCGAGCGGTACCTCGTCATCCAAAACGTGCTCGGTGTGCGCCACGGCACTCGGCTGCGGCCCGAGGCCCTCAGCTCGCGGCTGGACGACCGTACCATCGCCGATATCGCAGCCCGGGAGCTCGGCGGCGTCCGGGCATTCGCCGCCCAGCTACCACCCAAGCTGCCTGTCGAGCTGGAGCGGTTGACCACCGGCCTGCTCAGTGAGCTGACCGGCGCCCTGCAGCCACTGCTCGACCTCGGCCTCGGGCTACCTCAGCCTGGACCGGGAGGAGCCACCCTGTCCACCGGAGAGCGCCAGCGCCTCGAGCTGAACTCCACCGTGCGCGCGAACACCGCCGGTATGCTCTACGTCCTAGACGAGCCCTCGGTCGGCCTGCCCCTCAAACCTCGAGGGTCTGCGCTCGACGATCGCTGATCTGGTCGCCAACGGCAATTCTGTGGTCTTCGTGGAGCACGACATCGCGCTCATCCGCAGCTCCGACTGGATCATCGAGCTCGGCCCCTGCGCCGGCGAGCTCGGCGGCACGATCGTCGCCCAGGGTCCGCCAGACCGGCTGCAATCCGATCCTCGCTCGGTCATCGGACCGTTCTTGTCTGGCCGCGCGACAGTTGTGCGCGAGCGCGGCGCCCCACCAGCGTCGGCAGGCGAGATCGTCATCGCAGTCACCGAGCTCTACAACCTGCGCGACGTCACCGCCCGCTTTCCGATTGGCGGCTCTCAGCGCTGTCCGGGCCTTCCGGTGCCGGCAAGACCGCGCTGATGCTCGACAGCCTCGTCCCCGCCGCCCGCGCGGCGCTTGGCGGCGACCCCTGCCAGCGCACGTCCGCTCGCTCGAGCTGGCCGGTATCCGCCAGGCCGTCGAAATCGACGCATCTCCCATCGGTCAAAACTCTCGCTCGAGGCGCGCCACCTACTTCGGCGCGTGGGATCACATCCGCCGCCTCTTCGCCGACTCCCAAGCCGCCCGCCGGCGAGGCTGGACGCCCGGCCATTTCTCGTTCAACACAACGGAGGGCCGGTGCCCGACGTGCCGCGGGCTGGGGCACATCGACCTCGACGTCCAGTACCTAGCGGACATCAACGTCGCCTGCCCCACCATGCCACGGAGACCGGTTCAATGAGGCCAGCCTCAGCGTGCGCGTCGACGGCTTCACCGTCGTCGAGGTGTTGGGAATCACCGTCGATGAGGCCTTGACGCGGTTCGGCGAACACGCGCCGATCGCGCGCGCTGCAGCTGATCATTGACGTCGGACTCAGCTACCTACGCCTCGGTGAGCCCACGCCGGTTCTCTCAGGCGGCGAGGCCCAGCGGCTGCGCATCGCCTCGCGGCTGCGCCGCTCTACATCTTCGACGAGCCGTCAACCGGACTGCATCCCTTGGACATCCGCACTCTCACGCCGTCTTCGATCGCCTTCTCGACGACGGCGCCACTATCGTGGTCATCGACCACGACCTCGACGTTCTCGCCGCCGCCGACCACGTGATCGACATGGGACCGGGCGGCGGGCCGGATGGCGGGCGCATCGTCGCGCAGGGCACGCTGGCTGAGATCGCCGTTAGCCCGCAGAGCGTCACCGGCCCATGGTTGGCCTCGCGGTGAAGCGGGAACACCGGGTCGTCCCTCGCGGGCTCATACTGCGGTCCGCCCGCCGTCTGCGGCGATCGTCGCGCCGGTGATGTAGCTCGCGCGGGAGGACGCGAGGAAGGCGATCAGCTCGGCGATTTCCTCGGCTTCCGCCGCCCGGTCGAGAAGGGTGGTGGCGCCCACCGCGGTAGTCGTTTCGCGTGACTGGATGGCCGTGTACACCGGGCCTGACGCGACCGTGTTGATGCGGACGCCGCTGGGACTGAACTCGGCCGCCCACGAGCGTGTCATCGCATCCAGACACGCTTTGGTCGCGCCATATGCCGCCCCGCCGACCATTCCGACTTCGCCGGCCATGCTCCCGACGTTGACGATGCTTCCTGCGCCCTTCGCGGCCATCTTCGGCGCGATCGTCGCCACCAGAAAGTAGGGCGCGCGGACGTTTGCCGCGAAGAGCGAATCGAACGTGTCAAGGTCGAGTTCGGTGGTCGCCCCGAACCACGCCGTGCCGGCGTTGTTGACCAGCACATCGACATCGCCCGCTTCGTCCGCTAGGCGACGGAGGTCGACGGGCTCGTTGATATTTGCGCTGATCCACCGCGCCTGTCCGCCTTCCCGCTCGATTGCCTCGACGGTCTCTGCGCCTCTGCCCGCATCTCGTCCGTGAACGATGACCTGTGCTCCGTCGCGGGCCAGTTGTTTGGCGACGGCGCGTCCGATGCCGGAGGTCGCGCCGGTCACCAATGCCTTGCTGCCGATCAGGTCTTGGCGATATGTGGACATTCAAATCCTCCGAAGGTTGAGATCTTTTGTGATGGCCGAAGCCTTCCAGTCATTGGCTTTGAGAACACCACATGAACGTGCGATATCTACGCCACCCTGCGCACAGAAAGCCGAGCAAGCCACTCTCGATCCCGCACCGCACGACCAAGACCTGGTCGCTAGATCCCCGCCTTTGGACTCGTCGCTCGGCAGGGCCGAGCGACCGGCCGACGCGACCGGCCGGCCGGCCGGCCGGCCACGGCAATCGTCGGGCTCCAGTGAAGTCGATCTCGGTCAGACTGATAGAGACGACTTACGGATCGTCGATCCGCCGGCCGTCGCCATCTCGGAGGAAGATCTCGTGCTTGGGGGACCCGATCGCCGCCCACACGGTCTAGTCAAGGCCCGCCGGGCCCTGAGCAGGAGCAGCCGATCGAGTAACGCCGGGCGCCACGAGAGATCCCACGATCGTGCGATGTGACACGTGCCGGCGGGTGAAAGGCTCGCCGCATCCGCATCGATGACTGACCGAGTGGACACGAGCAGTTCACGACAACGAGAGGAACGCCATGGCCGTGAGCACGTATAACCACCAGACCACGCCCACCGAGTTCATCAATGTGGGACAGACGCGGTTCGCGTACCGTCGGTACGGCACACCGACGGGGACGCCGGTCGTCCTGTTCCAGCATTTTATGGGGAATCTCGACAACTACGATCCGGCGATCACGAACGCTCTCGCTCAGGGCCGCGAGGTCATCCTGACTGACAACACGGGTGTCGGTCTCAGTACCGGGAACGCGCCGGACACCGTCGTGGGCATGGCAGGCGACATTGAGCGATTTATCGATGCGCTCGAGCTGACGCAGATCGATGTGTTCGGGTTCTCCATGGGCGGGCACGTCGCGCAGCAGGTCGCCCTCGACCGACCGGATCTCGTGCGCCGCGCAGTCCTGGTCGGCACCGGGCCGCGCGGTGGGGAGGGCATGGAGCAGCTCGCTCCGGAGGTGGCGCCGCTGTTCACCATGGCCTACGACCCTCAGGACCTGATGTGGCTGCCGATCCTCTTCTCGCCCTCGGACGAGAGCCAGGCAGCCGGCAGGCGGTTCCTTGATCGAATCCGCTCTCGTTCGACGGACCGCGATGCGCAGGTTCCGCAAGGGACTATCAGCGCTCACATAGCGGCGCTCGCGGAGTGGGGTGCCCCAGCGTCCGGAAGCTTCGACTATCTCAAAGAGATCGAGCAGCCGGTGCTCGTTGTCAACGGAAGCAACGACATCGTGGTTCCCACCATCAACTCCTACCACCTGGAGCAGCATCTTCCGAACGCGGAGCTGATCCTCTATCCAGACTCCAATCACGGCTCGCATTTTCAGTTTACGGATCGCTTTGTCACGCGAGTGCTCGGCTTCCTCGACGAGTAGCGTCCGACCGGTTCGAAAGCGGGCGGCAATCGTGCAACAGCCACGCCCGACGGAGCGAGGAACCGGGCTGATCCCGGCGGGCGTGATCTCGACAGCCGGGCGGTCGCCGAACGCGGCGCGATCGTCCCGGGACTCGTCCGGTTGCCGAAGCGGTAGGCCTGCCAGGATGCCGCGTATGTCACGGTTGCGGTTTGCCGTCGCGATGACGTTCGCCGGTCGCCTGGACGCGGTCGTGCTGCGCCCTGAGGGGTCGCAGCGCGACTACCTCATTTTCTTTCGCTTCGCGACCGCGCAGCAGCTCGACGCGTAGATGACTTCCCCTCAACGAGCCCGCCTCATGGCGGACATCGCGCCCCTGGTGGAGCGCGAGGAGAAGCCGATCAGCTTGAGCGGCCTGGAGACCTGGTTTCAGCCCCCCGGGGCAGAAGGCTCCCCCCAGGTGGCGGATGGCCCCCGTCATCTGGCTCGGCACGTTTCCGATCGGCCTCCTCTCGGCCACCGTGCTCAAACCCGCGCTGCTGCAGCTCGCCATCGTTCCCCAGGTGATGGTGACCGCCGCGCTTCAGGTCAGTTTGTTGACGTGTCTGTCGCTGCCGATCCTGACCCGGGTTCTGCGACGCTGGTTCTACGGTGCATGACAGGACACATATGTTCGTTGCCGCCTTCACCTTTGGGGACGCGACGCTCATCGTCGTCGAGCTCCCGTTCATGTTCCTCTGGATCTGGATCTCGATCGGAGTCGTGTTTGACATCTTTCGCAGCCGAGACCTCTCGAATTGGAGCAAAGCGCTGCGGGTCATGGCCATCTTCATCCTCCGCTTCTGGGCGTCCTGGGCTACCTCATCATCCGAGGCCATACACGCCATGAGCTCAGGCCGAGACCGGAACCGGTACGAGGCGTTTCGCCGGTTCTCTCAGCATCCTCCTTCGACTGACGCGCCGGGGCAGGGTCTCCACACGCTCATGGATCTGCGAGATCGAGGCCTCCTCACCAGCGAGGAGTTCGACCGAGCGAAGTCGCGAAAGCTCAGGTAATCACGGGTCTTGGTCGTCGCTGCAAGCAGAGCCACGGGACCCTCGGAGATGGTTCCCAAGCCCCCAAATCCGACAGCGCCCGGGCGTGGTCGCCCTGCGGCTCATGGGCTCAACCCCGGTCGCGGGAAGTGCCGCCGTCTCCTTGGGGCTTCCTGGGCGTCGCCGCCACCGCCTTTGCTCGTGCGTGGACGAACAGAGCTCGACCTGGCGCTTGCTTGCGACGATCCCGAGCGTGGAAGGCCGAGGGCCTCGGCTTGCGCTCACGCCCAGAAGAACGAAGGACGCGCCGGCCGTGACGGCGCGGACGATCGTTATTCGTTCTTGAGCCCGGACGGCCCGGACGAGTCCTTTGGCGACTTCCAATCGCCCGCGGTCAGGTGCGGGACGTCCGCCGCGGCGCGGAGGCATCCGGACCGACTCTGCATATGCAATCGGTCGATCTGCATACCCGATCTCTTCCGTTGAGCTTCAGGCGGCGTGATCGATGATCTGCCGGTAGCTGCTTGGCTGGTGATGGGTGCTGAGCCCGAGGAGGGTCTGGAATGCGGCGTGTGGGTTGCCGCGTCGGTTGTGACGGAAGACGTACTCATCCAGGTACACGGGCAGGTGCTCCCGTGACGCCCAGCGGTGAGTGCCGTGCAGCCAGGCCTTGAGGTTCGACACGGCGCGGTGCGCGCGCGGTAGCAGCTGCTCGCCGCTGGGGGCGGTGGTCTGCCAGCGCGGTCGGTGCTGATACCCGAGGCTGCTGAGGCGGTCATAGCCCTTCCACCCATCGGTGTGCACGATCGCATCGACGCTCACGGCCGACTGCACGAATGGGAGCAGCGAGTGACGTGATACGTCGGCGAGCACCTGCAGGCGCAGGCGTCCCGAGCCACGACCGCGAACCTCGATCGCGACCCCGACGGGCGTTTTCTTGACGCGCTCACGGCCGGCGACCCCTTCCTCGAGGCCGCCGAGATAGAACTCGTCGACCTCAACCTCGCCCTTGAGCGGTTCGCGTTCCGGGGCGACCATTGCCCGCCGAAGCTTGTGCAGCATCATCCACGCCGTCTCGTGGCGCCTGATGCCGAGCTGGCGCTGCAGCTGTACGGCAGAGATCCCAGGATGGTGTGTGGCCACCAGGTACGCGGCCCAGAACCACCGCCGCAGCGGCATCTGCGTCTTGTGCATCACCGTGCCCGCGGTCACCGAAGTCTGCGCACCGCAGCTCTTGCACTGCCACACCCGCCGGGCGTCGTGCATCGCCCCCACCTCGCCACCGCCGCACCGCCGACAGCAAAACCCACCGGGCCAGCGACAGGCGAACAGATACTCCCGGCACGCCTCCTCCGTCGCGAAGCGCTCCTGGAACTCCATGATCGTCAGAGGGAACCCCGGCCTCGGCATCCCATCAAGCTACGACCCACCCCAGACGGAAAAGATCGGGTATGCAAATCGGTCGATTCCGCAGGCGTCAACGCGGGCCCTGCATCCGGCGACGAGGAGGGCTCCCGCCGCACTGGCGGCTCAGCTCCGCTCGTCGCCACATGCAGGCTCTGACCAACGCTCGCTTATGGGCGAAGGCGAGAGCCGCCAGCGTCCACCCGGCGCAGGCATGCTGACGAGCGCTTTCGCAGAAAGCACACGTGCGCCACGCCCGGCGGCTGCCGCGTATGCCGGCCAAGATGACGGACGCCTGCTTGCCGTTGATTCCGAGCGCCCGGCGCAAGGCCCCGAGATGACGAAAGACGTCGGCCTTGCCGTCGCTGACGCTCGGATGCGTGGCGAAGCGATCACGCCGACCGACGCCGGCGCACGAGTGCTCGCCGTCGGAAGCGATCGCGCCGACCCAGCGGGGCGGACACTCGCAGACCGGGCGATTACGAGCGTCTCGGAAATGCCGGTTGTGCTAGCTCACTGGAGTCGGAGTCGATCCCCCGCAAGCGGTCGCGGCTCTCCGAGGGACTGCCGTCAGGCGCTTGCTGGCCCGCGCTGGTTCAGCTAACGCACGGACGCGCCGGCTTCTGCAATCGCCGCGGAGCGGCAGTCTGGCCCGCGCCGGCTTCAAGACTTCTGGTAGTGCTCAGAAGTGACACTGACGGACGCCTCTTCCGCATCGCCAGGGGAATCCAGGAGCGGGCGGTCGGGCGACCGGCGCTTTCGAAGCTCGTCCTGAGCGGCACTGAAGGCGACGTCGGCGGAGACTCCCGCTTCGCCGGAAAGCAGGAGTGCCGCACAAGCGGCAGTCAGCCGAGCTGTGCTGCGATCACGCGGAACGGGTAGGTGGTGGTGCTGACGGCCGGGACAACGAGTATGGCCGAAAGAGTCGCCCTGATCTGCGCGAAGTCCTCGGGATGAAGTTGTAGGTCAGCCGGCGGGTGAAGGGGCCTGTTCTGAGGTGTCCGAGAGCGCGCTGGCAGCCGGGTGGCTGGGTGCCGTGGCCGGGTCTGCGACTGCGATCCGGTTTCGTCCTAGGGCCTTGGCTTCGTAGAGCGCCTCGTCGGCGCGACGCAGAACCTGTTCGGGCGTTTCCCCGGGCTGTGCGGCCGCGACTCCTGCGCTGAGCGTCACGACTCCGTGGGGAGTGTTGAGAGAGTGCGGCAGGGCGGCGCGCTGCGCTCGGGCGCGGTGGCGTTCGGCGAGCGCGCGGCCGGCATCGAGGCCTTGGTCGCGCAGTATGAGCAGCAGCTCCTCGCCGCCGTAGCGGTAGGCGCGGTCGCTCTCGCGCATAGTTTCGTTGAGCCTGTCGGCGATTTGAGCCAGTACAAGGTCGCCGGCCTGATGTCCGTGGTCGTCGTTGTAGTCCTTGAAGTGGTCGAGGTCGATCAGGACGAGGCAGTAGCCATGGCCGTAGCGCTTGGCCCGCGCGGCGAGGTCGGCGAAGTCCTCGCGCAAGCGCAGCCGGTTGGCCAGGCCGGTGAGGGCGTCGGTGCGGGACTGTTGTCTTAGGAGGCTGTTGACGTCACGTAGCTCGCGCTCGCGCGCGAGCAGTTGCGCGAACAGTTCGGCCTGATGGCGGCGCAGGACTGCGGCGTGAGCGATCAGCGTCACCCCGACGATCGAGAGGCCGACGCTGAGCGCGAGGGCGGCGCCCCCTTCGCCGGCGTTCAGAGCGATCTGGACGCCGGCCAGGATCACGAACGTGAGCGCTGGCAGCGCGCCGTCCCGGCGCCGGCTGACGGGCTCGGCTTCTGCGCGCGCGATCGCCGGTCCAGAAGCCCACGCACCCACTCCGATCAGGATCATGCTGACGCTCCACAGCGCATCGACGGCGTTCGCGCCCACCTTGTAGGTGCCTGTGAGCAACTGCGGGGACCACAGAATGAACCCGATTGCTGTGAGCACGAGGCCGGCGAGCATCGCGACCATGCCGTGGTTGCGCCGCAGGTCAAGCGCTCCGGCGATCACGGCCTGCGACATCACCAACGCGGCCGAGACATAGAAGATGGGATAGGCGATCGAGGTCACCTGCCCGGCGCCGGAGAGCCGTGATGTTCGAAGATCATTAGTCAGGAGCGCAACCAGAAGCGCGCTGACCGCCGCGATCAGCGGCGCCACCTCGAGCAACGAGATACCCAGCGAGCGCGAGGCACCGCGGCACAACCGGTGCACGCCCGCGGCGCCCGCCACCGCGAACGCGAGCCAGCAGATATCCGCCGGGTTCGGTGAGGGCGGAAACGAAGTCGCGCTATAGGCGTTCCAGAGCAGTTTCCCCACCAGCCAGGCGACGCACCCACACAACAGCAGCGCCCAGCCCGCGCGATCCGGGCGTGCGCTTCGGCGCGTCGCGGCCGTCACGCCGATCACCGCCGCCAGCGCGCTAGCGGTCCACCCGCCATTGGCAAGCAATAGCTGGGTGTCACCAGACGCCACGTACTCGCCCATGACGCCCACCAGCGTGACCGCCGACAGCACGAGTAGCGCGATGCCAACCCGGTTACCGCGTGCGCGGCGACGGACAACGGTAAATATGCCCGACCGTATGCGGCGGGGATCAGGCAAAGCCATTTCCTTTTCGGCGGCTGGGCGGTCTGCGAGAGACCCCTGGCTTTGCGGACCCGCCTCGCGACCGGGGTGCCTTTGTCGTTGAGCCCTAGTCGGGGCCGTCCATGAACATCGGCCAAAACGCCGCTCGCCTTGAGCGCCCCAATGCGACCAGGCAACCAACCACTGACCGCACGGATCACCCGTTGCGGGCCGATCCTCGCGATCCGGACGGCAGAGCGACGGCATCTCGGTCGCGCGACACGTCGGCCCTCACGACGCTTCTGCTTTTCTGAGGCAAAGCGGCCGTCCGGACGGCCGCCGTTGAGACGATCGAGTCGGACGAGCTCCGGCAGCTCGGACGACCCGGCATCCGGCTCCTGCATCCACGACGAGCGGAAGTCTGAACCGGGCGATTTCAGCCTCACCTGGCTACTCATTCGGAACGGGAGCAGAACTGTCAACGGAATCTCGGCGGAGTCGCCGTCATGCTTCTGGTTTCGTTCCGCAGCAGCAGCGTCAGCCTGGCTCGATCCAGCCGCCGAGACTGCTGCTTCACGCCTTTAGGGGTCACGGCGGCCTGGTGGCCGCTTCGCTGCAAGTTCGGTAGCGCGGGTGCCGGCGCCGAGTCGCCGCTCAGCCGCTTGGAGCTCGCGCGAAGCCGGTTAGCACTGGGCGCCTCGGGCTGCCTTGATTCGGCGGCCTACCCGGACTCCGGGCAGAGCGCGGAAATGCGCGCTTGTGGCGACGAGCGAGACGCTCTATGCGGCGTGGCGTGAGTCCCGCTCTCGCGCCGGCGCGGGTACGCTCGCGCCGCTCAGCGACGATGCTCGGCGTGCTCGCGAAGCACACCCCGCGAGCGTCCAGACGAGATTTGCGGAACGGCGCGCATAGTGGGAGGGTGTAGGGATGCGGGGGCGCTTCGTGATAGCCGTGATCGGGTGCGTGGTGCTGTCGACGCCTGCCGCGGCGGGCGCGGCGGGCTGGACGATCGCGCCGGCGCCGAGCCCGAACGTGTCCGTGCCGCTGACCGCGAAGCTGTCGGCGGTGTCGTGCGCCTCGCCGTCGATGTGTGTC
>CABEDJ010000069.1_pt1 | contig 11715 bp, 15 predicted proteins | sample 3422951 | NCBI WGS metagenome assembly CABEDJ01 (sample SAMEA5534329, study PRJEB31848) | metagenome | biome: tundra; feature: field; material: soil | place: USA | collected 2013-05 | depth 0.15 m | reverse complement strand
AACGTCCTGCGGTCCCGCTCCGGCCGGCCAGATCGGCGAACACAGCTACCCGGGCGGCGATCAGGTCACTGACCAGGGATCCACAGCCGCCCGCTGCGCTGGGCCGGGCCGCCCTCGCCGGGCTTGGGCGGCGGTTCGCCGGGCTTGGGCGGCGGTTCGCCGGCCGCCGGGTCAGGGCCCGGACCGGGGGCCGGACCCGCCGGTGAGGGCTCGGCCGGCCGGCCGGTCCCGGCCGCCGACGGCCGTCCCGGCGCGCCGGGACGCGGGGGCTCGCTCACGTCGCCAGCGCCCGGAGCGCCGCCAATCCGCACGAACGCCAGTTGCAGCTGTGAGAGCGCATCGCGGATCGGCCCCGCCTGCTCGGGCGCGGCGACCTCGATCAACGGCGCCAGCGCGCGGATCGCCTCGATCGCCAGCCTGACCTGGCCGGGGTCCCGCTCTGACTCGGTGCCGGGCGCCAGACCGGTGCGTCGCATCCCGAGGTTGACCAGCGAGACGACCTGTTCCAGCAGCACGTGTTCGACACGGATCCGCTTGATCTCGGCCTCGTATGTGGCCCGCAGCTCTTCCTCGGTGGGCTGGTCGCCCGTGCTGATCGGATCGCTGTCGGCATTTCCGCTGCTCATCGCTTCACCTCCGGGGTGTCTCGAGTTCCTGAGAATACGTCTCACGGGTCTGCGTGACCGTCGCGGCATAGATCTCCGCCAGGCTCATGCCGGACTCGAGCATGCGCCGCTGGCGCTGAGCGCCGTTGAGCGCCGGCAGGCTCAGCTCCAGTCCAAGCTCGGCCCTGACCGGCGCCGTCCAGCTCAGCAGCCGTTCCAGCGCCTCGGCGGCCGGGTAGGGCCGGCGCTGGTCAAGGTCCAGCAGCTCACCGTCGAGCCCGTAGCGCAGGGCACGCCAGACGTTCTCCTCGATCATCCGGTGCGGAAGCTCTCGCTGCGGCCGGCGCTCGTCCTCGTCGCGCGCGGCCTGCGCCACGCAGGCGACGATCAACGCCGCCAGGCCCTCCGACTCGGCGGCGCTCGGCTGCGCGTCGCAGATCCTCACCTCGACAGTCCCGAAGGCGAAGTGCGGACGGATCGACCACCAGACCTGCGTGAATTCGACGATCGAGCCGGTGTCGACCAGAAATCCGATGTAGTCCGCGAACTCGGCCCAGTTCCCGAACGGGTCCGGCACTCCGCAGCGCGGAAAGCTCTTGGTGAAGATCTGCGTCCGCGCGCTGTGCATGCCCGCGTCGCGGCCGTCCAGGAACGGCGAGTTGGCCGAGATCGCCAGCAGCACCGGCAGTACCGGGCGCAGCCGGTCGCATACCCGCACCGCCCGGTCGGCACCCTGCACCCCGACATGGACGTGCAGCGAGAAGGTGTTGTTGCGCCGCGCGGCATAGCCGAGGCCCTCCTGGACGCGGCGGTAGTGCTCGGTCTCGATGATGTGCTGCTGGCGGTAGTCAGACCAGGGATGGGTGCCGGTGGCGCCGAGCGCCACGCCCTGCTCGTTTGCCAGCGTGAACAGCCGCCGGCGACGGTCACGCTGAGCCGCGCGGGCCGCCGCGAAGTCCTCACCGCGCCCGGACCTGATCTCGATCTCGGAGGAGATCAGCTCGCCGGCGATCGATTCCGCCAGCAGCTGGTCTGAGGCCGCGGCCAGCTTGAGCTGCTCAAAGCGGGGGCTCAGCCCCAGCTGGTCGGGATCCAGCAGCGCGAACTCCTCCTCCAGCCCGACCGTGAAATCGGTCGAAGCGTCGAAGGCCGCGCGAGCGGTGTCGATATCGAGATCCACGTCCCTGGACGGCTAGGTCAGATAGAAGTACAGCGCGTAGAGCAGATCGACCGCGGGGCTGGAGGTGTGTACGGTCACCTCGGGCGGGACCTGCAGCAGCGCGTCTGAGTAGTTGAAGATGATCTTCACGCCGGCGTCCGCCAGCTGGTCGGCGAGTAGCTGGGCCGCCGCGGACGGAACCGCCAGCACCGCGACGACGATCTCGTCCTCGTCGACGACCGTGCGTAGACCGGAGTTGTGGCGCACGGTCAGCGGGCCGATGCGCGTCCCGACCTTGGCCTGGTCGACGTCGAACATCGCCACCACCCGGAAGCCGTGGTCGGCGAAGATGTCGGAGGTGGCGATCGCCGTGCCGAGGTGCCCGGCCCCGAACAGCGCGATGTTGTGCTGTCCGGCGGTGCGCAGGATCTTGCGGATCTGTGAGACCAGCGAGTCGACGTTGTAGCCCACGCCGCGCTTGCCGAACTTCCCGAACCCCGACAGGTCACGGCGGATCTGGGTGGAGTTGACGTGCGTGTAATCGGCGAGCTCCTGTGAGGAGATCGTCTCCTTGCCCATCTTGCGTGCTTGCGTGAGCACCTGCAGATAGCGGGACAGCCGCGCGGCGACCCCGAGTGAAAGCTTCTCCCCCGGCTTGTCGACTCCCGGCTGAGCCGACTCGGTACCGCGGCCGACCGTGTAGCTCATGGGCGCTGCACTCTAACCGAGCCGTTGCTCCAGCTCGACCCGGTCGACGAATAGGGCAAATGCCTCCACCCCATCGATCGTAACGACCGGTATGCGCTCCAGATACGCGCGCAGCAGCGAGTCGTCGAGATCGATGTCCTGCTCCTCGAGCACGAACGGGTGCGTGGCGCGGACTGAAACCAGGATCTCCCGGGCCTCATCGCACAGGCAGCAGCCGGGGCGTCCGTAGAGCGTGACGGTCCGCATCACGCCCTCACGCGGACCTCGGCTCCGCATCCAGCTCGCCTTTGGCGAGGTCCGCCTGAGTCATCCGGCTCGGCCGTTCCCCGGTCGCGTAGACGTCGAGCGACAGATAGGCGGGATAGGCCAGCGGCTCGACGTAGCGCGCGGCGCTGGCGATCATCGCCGCGTTGTCGGTGCACAGCTCACGCGGTGGGAGGTCAAGCTCGACATCGAGCGCGGCCAGGCGGGCACGTAGGGCACCGTTGGCCGCCACGCCGCCGCCGATCGCCAGCCGATCGAGTCCCGTGCCGGCCAGCGCGCGCTTGACCCGGATCGCCAGCGATTCCACGATCGCGTGCTGGTAGGAGGCGGCGAGGTCGGCTCGCCGCCGCCGGGCCTCCGCCTCGCCGAGGTCGCGGATCCGGTACAGCAGCGCGGTCTTCAGCCCGGCAAAGGAGAAATCCAGACCCTTCATGCCGGCGCCGGCGGGGAACACGAACGCCTGGGAATCGCCGTCACGTGCCAGGCGCTCCAGCGCGGCGCCGCCGGGATAGCCCAGCCCCAGCAGGCGTGCCCCTTTGTCAAACGCCTCACCGGCGGCGTCGTCGAGCGTCTGGCCCAGCACCTCCCAGCGCGGGCCTCGATCCGCCACGCGCGCCAGGAACGTGTGGCCGCCGCTGGCGACGAGGCTCAGGAACGGGGGCGCGAACGGAGTCGGGCCGAGGAAGCTGGCGGCGATGTGCCCGTGCAGATGGTCGACCGCGGCCAGCGGCAGCCGATGGGCGGCCGCCAGGGCCTTGGCGGTGGCCAGGCCGACGAGCAGCGCGGCGACCAGGCCCGGCCCGCGGGTGACGGCGATCAGCGCGATTTCAGGGAGCGTTGCGTCGGCGGTGCGCAGCGCCTCGTCGACGGCGTCGCCGATCAGCTCCAGGTGCTGGCGTGAGGCGATCTCGGGCACGACGCCGCCGTAACGATCGTGGATCCCCTGTGAGGAGATCACGTTGACGACGATCTCGCCCTGCTCTGTGATCACCGCCGCGCAGGTGTCGTCGCAGCTGGTCTCGATCGCGAGGATCACCCGGCGGCGCCGGACGTCGATGGCGTGTCGGCCGTGCGCCACATGATCACCGCATCCTCGCCGGTGTCAAGGTAGTAGCGCGGACGGGTCCCCGCCGAGCGAAATCCGAGCTGCTCGTAGAGCGCGATCGCCGGAGCGTTGGAGGTGCGCACCTCCAAGGTGAACTGGTGATCGCGACCGGCCCGCTCGAACATCTCCTCCAGCAGCGCCCGGCCGATCCCCCGCCGGCGTGCCGCTGGGTCCACGGCGACGTTCATCAGATGCCAGACCTGGTCATAGCGCGCGCAGATCAGAAAGCCGGTGACCCGCCGGGTGTCGGCGGCGACGGCGGCCAGGCATACGCCCGAGGGCTTTGACAGCTCCAACACGAACATCGCCAGTGACCACGGCGTCGGGAACGCGCGCCGCTCGATCGCGATCACCTGAGGGAGATCTGAGTAACTGAGCGGGCGGATCTTGAAGGTCTGGTTCGTCATCGCCTGTCTGCGGCGCGAAGGTTGATCTCGGCGTCGGGAATCCGTAGATACTCGGGTGAAACCTCCTCAGGAGCCACTGCTTCAAGCCCGCTCGCCAGCCGGCAATGGCTGACGGCGGTGACTCTGTGGAGCTCTGAATCGTCGGCTGGGATCCAAGTCCCCGAGCGCTCGAGAAGCGCCCGGAATTCTACCGACCCGTCACCGACCGTCAGCCATCGGGGCCCCAGGGCGCCGCTGGCGCTCGCGCCGAGCGCGCTGGGCGCGAGCGCCAGCGGCGCCAGCACGCGCTCGCCGAGCGCCCCGGTGCTGGCATCGGTGCGCCAGCCGGCGGCGAACACCTCGCCGCGCCGCGCGTCGAGCAGCACCAGCACCCCCAGCGGTGCCGCTGCAAGCGAGGACGGGCAATCCATGGCGCGCCGCCCGGCAGGACCCCGGGACGCGGCGGCGGCGCTGGCGGCCAGCGACTCGAGCGTCGAGATCCCCACCAGCGGCAGGCCGTGGGCGCGCGCGAGCGCCCGCGCCGTGGCGACTCCGATCCGCAGCCCGGTAAAGCTCCCCGGGCCGACTCCGACAGCGATCCGGTCGAGCTCGGACCAGCTCGTCTGCGCGCGCTCAAGGGTGTCGACGACCAGCGACATGAGCCGCGTCGTGTGGCGCGGCCGCACGCCGGGAGGCGGGTCGTCGCGCCCCTGCGCCGGCTCGGCGTCGCTGTCGGTGTCCAGGACGGCGACGGTGGTGGCCCGGGTCGCCGTGTCGAGGCCGAGAATCCTCATGCGATCCTCACCCTGCGGCGGTCCCCGCCGCCGTGCTCGATCGTCACTCGCGCGGCGATCAGGGCAAAGCCGGCGATCGTCTCCTCGCTCCCCTGCGGCCATTCGACGAACGCGATCGTGTCGGTGCCCAGATAGTCAGCGAGCAGATCCGGGTCCTCGCCCGCCAGGCCCGGCACCCGGTACAGATCGAGATGGGCCACGGTGACCCTGGCGGCGTAACGCTGCCCGATCGTGAACGTCGGGCTGGTGACCGGCCCGGTGACGCCCAGCCCGCGCGCGGCGCCCCGTACGAAAGTGGTCTTGCCGGCGCCGAGCTCGCCAGCGACGAGTACCACGTCGCCCGCGCTCAGATGCGCGGCCAGATCCGCGCCGAGAGCCTCGGTCTGCGCCGCGCTGCCGGACTGGAACTGGCCCCGCACGCGCGAAACTCTAGTGGCGCCTGCCGGGAGGTACGCCAGGGCTTTCGCTACCGTCATGGGCGTCATGACTCCCCCGCGACCGATCGGGCGCCGGGTCGCCTTTCGATGCTGAAGCAGCGCCTTGCACCGGGACCAGGCGGCCTGTCCGCCTCGCTGACTGAGCTGCGCGGCTCCGAGACAGCCAAGGCCGCCGGGCTGGCCGGCGCGATGATCGCCAACAACGTGATCGCGCTCGGCTCGACCGTCGTGTTCGTGCGGCTGCTGAGCGACTACGGCTCGCTGGCGGCACTGATCAGCTACTTCCTGATCCTGTCGGTGGTCGGCCAGGCGCTCCAGGTGGCGACCGCCCGCGAGAGCGTGCTTGGCCATCTCGGCGTCGGCCGCGGCCTGATCGCGACCGTCAGCCGGTGGACCAAGACGATGCTGGTGCTCACGGTCGCGCTGGCGGTGATCTCGATCCTGCTGCGTGACCCGATCGCCTCGGCGGTCGGCGTCAAGCACGATCAGTGGGCTGCCGCGATCGGGCTTCCCGCGGCTGGGCTGTGGCTCGAGCTCTCGATCCTGCGCGGTGTGCTGCAGGGAGTCGGCGACTACAAGGGCGTCGGGATCAGTCTGATCGGTGAGCAGGCGGCCCGGTTGGTGATGGGCGCGGGGCTGGCCGCGGGCGGACTGGGAGTTACCGGAGCCTACCTGGGCACCCCGCTGTCGTTCATCGCAATGGGCATCTTCTGCGCGGTCCGCCTCCGCAAGCACGTCGAGCGGCTGGCCGAGCCCTCCGCGGCCCTGGCGCCCGCCAAGGCCGCCCTGTCGCTGTGGATGCACGTGCGGCGAGCCTGGGCGCCGATCGCCGGCCTGATCATGATCGCGGTGCTGCAGAACATCGACATCATCGCCGCCAAGCATCGTTTCGGCACGAGCCTGGCCAGCTCCTACAGCGCCACCGCCGTCGCCGCCAAGGTCCTGGTCTGGGTGGCCATGGGAGCGGGCTTCTATCTCGTCCCCGAGGTCTCGCGCCGCCGCGCGGCCGGTGAGGACACGCGTCCGGTCCTGTTCCGCGCGCTGGGGATCATCATCGTCTGCGCTGTCCCGGTCCTGCTGATCTTCGCCTTCGAGTCTCACCTGCTGCTCAAGATCGCCTTCGGGGCCAAGAAGACGAAGGCCGCCGACTCGCTGTTCGTTCTCGGGGCCGCGTTCACGGTCTTGGCTGCGACCTACCTGGCGATCCAGTACATGCTGGCGCTCAGGCGCACCTGGTTCTTGGTCGTGATCGGCGCGGTCGCGGTGGCCGAGCCGATCCTGCTGCTGGGCGCCTCACGCAAGCCGGCCGGCTTCGCCGCCGTCGTGCTGGCCGTGCAGGTGGCCGGGGCGTTGCTGGCCTTCGGGTTCGCCCTGCACCGCGACAAGACACCGCCCAAGGACGGCGATGACCTCGTTGTCAGGGTGCAGGCCACTCCCGAGCTCGCCGCGGCGGTCAGCCCCGAACCCGCCTAGTGCACCAGCCCACCAGCGGCGGCTCTCGATGGCTCGCCGGCCGGTGCACTAGAACAGCCCCAGCTGCGCGGCCTGATCAGGATCGGCGACGACCGCGACCCGGTCAAGCCAGGACGCCGGCTCCTCCTCCTCGACCTCACGCTCGGCCACCGGCAGGTCGGGCGGCGGGGGCGCGTCGGGCGGCTGACGTGGACCGGCCGGCTCGGGCTGCTCGGGCGCGCCGATCGCCAGCAGCTCCGGGATCCGCCGGAAATCGGATCGCAGCATCTCCAACGTCGACGGGGTGTAGAGCGCGGCGGCCGGGTGGTAGAGCGGATACAGGCGCACCGCCCGCACGCCGATCACGCGCACCTCGTCCTGACCGTGCAGCCGGGAGATCCCAGTCGTATCGGCGCGCAGCAGCTTGGTGGCGAAGTTGCCCAGCGTGCAGATCACCTTCGGCTCAATCAGCTCAACCTGGCTAAGCAGGTAGCTCCGGCAGGTCTCGATCTCGTTGGGGTGCGGATCCCGGTTGCCCGGCGGGCGGCATTTGAGCGTGTTGGCGATGAACACATCCTCGCGCTGGAGCCCGATCTCCCCCAGCAGCTTGTCGAGCAGCTTGCCGGCCTGTCCGACGAACGGCAGACCCAATCTGTCCTCGTTGGCGCCGGGCGCCTCGCCGATGAACATCAGATCGGCGTCGGCGTTGCCGGAGCCGAACACCACCGTCGTGCGGGTCTGGTGCAGAGGACAGCGAACGCACGCTCGCGCCTCCTCGTAAACGGCCTTCAGCCGCTCCCTGCGCTCCGTGGCGCTTGTCACGCTCAGGGATGGTAGCCCGGCTCTCAGACGGGGTATGATCGTTGTCGAGGCCGTGACTCGCAAGGGAACGGACCTCGATCTCAACTCCACCGAGCTAACCACCGACCGGTATCTCTATGCGGGAACTGGAACGGAAACAATCCTCCACCCATTCTGCGTGTGACCTCGTCGCGCTAACGATTGTCGGCCGAGGACGGCTGGGGACCGCGCTCGCCACCGGCCTGCGCCAAGCCGGACTGACCGTCACCGGACCGCTGGGACGCGATGCGGGGCTGACGGTCACCGGACCGCTGGGACGCGACCCCGAACTCGCCGACCCGCAGGTGATCCTGCTGTGCGTCCCGGACGGCGAGATCGCCAGCGCGGCCGCCAGACTCCCACCCGGCCCGATCGTCGGGCATTGCTCGGGAGCCACTGGGCTGGAGGCACTCGGCGCGCACGAGGCGTTCTCGCTGCACCCGCTGATGACGGTCACCGCTTCCGGGGCCAGGTTCGAGGGTGCCGGGGCCGCGATCGCCGGGAGCACGCCACGTGCGCTCAACATCGCCGCCCAACTCGCCGAAGTTCTGGGAATGAACTCCGTCGTGCTTGCCGATGAAGACCGGGCCGCCTACCACGCGGCCGCCTCGATCGCGTCGAACTTTCTGATCACGCTGGAGGCGGCTGCAGAGCGGCTCGCCGCCGGCGCCGGCGTGGCGCGGGAGCTGCTGGTGCCGCTGGTCCGCGCGACCGTCGAGAACTGGGCGACGCTCGGCGCGCCGGGCGCCCTGACCGGTCCGATCGCCCGTGGCGATGAGCTGACCGTCGCGCGCCAGCGCGGGGCGGTTGCGCAGCGGGCCGGGGACCTGCTGCCGCTGTTCGACGCGCTGGTCGAAGCAACGCGAGCGCTGGCGGACCCGCGCGGACGCGCCACCGGATCACCGGCCCGGAGCGAGGCTACCCTCGTATGAGGACCCTGAGGACGATCGCCGAGGTGCGCGCAGCGCTGGCGCAGCCAGGCCGTGAAGGGCGCTCGATCGGGCTGGTGCCGACGATGGGCGCCATGCACGACGGCCATCTGTCACTGATCCGCCGTGCCCGTCAGGAGTGCGAGCTGGTTGTCGTATCGCTGTTCGTCAATCCGACGCAGTTCAACGACGCGGGGGACCTGCACTCCTATCCATCGGATCAGCGCCGTGACGCGCAGCTGGCCGCCGAGGCCGGCGTCGACTATCTGTTCGCGCCGCCCGCGCCCGAGATCTACCCCCCAGGGTTCGCCACGCAAGTATCGGTCGGAGTCATCACCGAGACGCTGGAAGGCCGGCATCGCGGTCGCGCCCATTTCGACGGCGTCGCGACCGTGGTCACAAAGCTGCTGAACATCGTCGCTCCGCAGGTCGCCTACTTCGGTCAGAAGGACGTTCAGCAGGCGGTGGTGATCCGCCGCCTGGTGCGCGATCTGGACATCCCGGTGCGGATCGAGGTGTGCCCCACGGTGCGAGCCGGCGACGGCCTGGCGCTGTCCAGCCGCAATGTCCGGCTGTCGGCCGACGAGCGCGGGCGCGCCACCGCCCTCCATCGAGCACTTGTGCTGGTCAAGGACGCGGTGCTGGCCGGCGAGCGCGATCCCGCGGCCGCGATCGCCGCCGCGCTGGGAGAACTGGCCCGCGCCGAGATCGACCTCGACTACCTCGAGCTCGTCGACGCCGACACGCTGGCGCCGCTGGCGCGGCTCGAAGGCGACGTGCTCGTGGTGATCGCGGCTCGAGTCGGTTCCACCCGCCTGATCGACAACGCCCTGATCCACGTGCTCTCGACCACCGGGACGGACCTTGTGTCCGTCGCCGCGGCGGGAAGCCAATCCAACCGGAGGTCATGACATGCAGCGCACGATGCTGAAGTCGAAGATCCACCGTGCGACCGTGACCGAATGCGATCTGCACTACGCCGGCTCGATCACGATCGATCCTGATCTGCTCGACGCAGCGGACATCATGGAATTCGAGCAGGTCGCCGTCGTCGACGTGGACAATGGCGCCCGCTTTGAGACCTACACCATCGCCGGAGAGCGTGGCTCGGGCGAGATGAAGGTCAACGGCGCCGCGGCGCGCCTCGTCCACCGGGGGGACACGATCATCGTGATCTCCTATGGCTCGTATGACCCCGACGACCTCGAGCACTACGTCCCGCGCGTCGTCCACGTCGACGCCGGCAACGAGACCTGCACCATCGACAGCGAGGTGGCGACCCTGCTCAGGGCGCCAACCACCGCATAGGAAGGCGATCTGATCATGTCCGCAACCCCCCATACCACCGTTCCGCAGAACCTGGCCGCGCCGCTGCCGATGACGCTTCCCCGGCTGGCGGAGAAGAAGCACCTGGGCGAGCCGATCGTGATGGTCACCGCCTATGACTACCCCTCGGCGCAGGTCGCGCAGGAGGCGGGGATCGACGTGGTCCTGGTCGGCGACTCAGGGGCGATGACCGTGCTCGGATACTCCTCCACCGTTCCCGTCTCGACCGAAGAGATGCTGATGCTGGCCCGCGCCGTGCGCCGCGGGCTGAGTACCCCGCTGCTGGTGGCCGACCTCCCGTTCGGCTCCTACGAGGGCTCCGACGAGCAGGCGATCGCGACCGCGCAGCGGTTCATCAAAGAGGCCGGCTGCGACGCGGTCAAGCTCGAGCGCGGCGGCACGTCGGTAGCGCGGGCCAAGGCGATCGTCGACGCCGGCATCCCGGTGATGGGACACGTGGGCCTGACCCCCCAGACCGCCACCGCGCTGGGCGGATACCGTGCCCAGGGGCGCACCGCCCAGCGGGCGCTGCAGGTGGCCCACGACGCGGTCGCGCTCGAGCGCGCGGGGTGTTTCTCGATCGTGTTCGAGGCGATCCCCGCCGCGGTCGCCGCCGCGGTGATGGAGCGGCTGGAGGTTCCGGTGATCGGGATCGGGGCCGGACCGGCGACCGACGGCCAGGTGCTCGTGTTCCACGACCTGCTGGGGATCTACGACGGCCACGCGCCGCGCTTTGCCAAGCGCTACGGCGAGGTCAAGGCCCAGATGGTGGCCGGGGTGGCGGAATATGCGGCCGAGGTGCGCAGCCGGGCGTTTCCCGCGCCGGAGCACTGCTACTCGATCGACGACGACGAGCTGGAGCGGTTCCTGACCGATCTGGGCTAGCGCGCAGGCGGGGACCGGGCGCAGCGGGGACAGGCCCCAGCGCAATCGCGGCTCGGGCCGCAGCCAAATAGGATCTGCGTGATGGCGCGCTTCGGCCAAGTCTTCGCTCCCCGCGACCGGGTCTACTTCGAGCTGTTCGAGGAGGCGGGTCAGAACATCCTGCATGCGGCCGATCTACTCGATCAGCTGCTGTCGAATTATCCCGACAGCAAGGACCTGGCCCGGGAGATCCTCGACTGCGAGCACGAGGGCGACCGGATCACCCACGACATCATCCATCGCCTCAACCACACGTTCGTCACGCCGATCGACCGCGAGGACATCCTCGCGCTCGCGTCGTCGCTCGACGACATCGTCGACTACACGGAGGAGGTCGCCGACTACCTCGGCCTGTACAAGATCGAGGCCCCGATGGATCAGGCGATCACACTCGCCCGCGTGCTCAAGGAGGCCACCCGCCAGATCGCCGAGGCGATCCCGGGTCTGCGCGCGTTCAGCGACATCTCCCGCTACACGGTCGAGATCAACCGCCTGGAGAACGAGGGCGACCGGATCAGCCGGGCGGCGGTCGCATCCCTATTCGACGGCGGCATCGATCCGATGGTGGTGATCCGCTGGAAGGACCTGTTCGAGCGCCTGGAGGCGGCGATCGACGCCACCGAGCGCGTCGCCAACATAATCGAAGGCATCGTGATCAAGAACTCCTAGTCGGAAGTTTTTGAGGGTTTGAGGCCCGATCCCCAGTGTTTGTGGGGGTCGGGCCTTCTTTGTGCTGGTTGCGTGTAGCCAAAGTCGTGCCTGGTGTCTGTCCGGAGTAGGGTTTAT
>CABEDJ010000067.1_pt1 | contig 11845 bp, 8 predicted proteins | sample 3422951 | NCBI WGS metagenome assembly CABEDJ01 (sample SAMEA5534329, study PRJEB31848) | metagenome | biome: tundra; feature: field; material: soil | place: USA | collected 2013-05 | depth 0.15 m | reverse complement strand
CGATCACCTCCCAGGGCTCGACCGTGTTGCCGATCGACTTGGACATCTTGCGTCCCTGCTCGTCGAGGATCAGTCCCAGGCAGACGACGTTGCGATACGAGGAGCGGTCGAACAGCAGGGTCGAGATCGCGATCAGCGAGTAGAACCAGCCGCGTGTCTGGTCCAGCGCCTCGCAGACGAAATCGGCCGGGAAGCGCTGCTCGAAGTGATCGTTGTGCTCGTGAGGCGCGTGGAACTGGGCGAACGGCATCGAGCCTGAGTCAAACCAGACGTCGATCACCTCTTCCACGCGGCGCATCTCGCCGCCGCAGTTCTCGCACGGGAAGGTGACCTCGTCGACGAACGGGCGATGCGGGTCCTGGAGCCGCACGCCCGACAGCTCGTGCAGCTCCGCAAAGGAGCCGATCACCTTCACGCAGCCGTGCGCGCAGCGCCACACCGGCAACGGCGTGCCCCAGTAGCGCTCGCGCGACAGCGCCCAGTCGACGTTGCCCTCCAGCCAGTTGCCAAAGCGCCCGTGTTTGACGTGAGCCGGGTGCCAGTTGACTGTCTCGTTGGCGGCCAGCAGCCGGTCCTTGATCTGGCTGGTGGCGATGTACCACGAGGGCTTGGCGTAATAGAGCAGGGGCGTTCCGCAGCGCCAGCAGTGCGGGTAGGAGTGCTCGTACGGCTGCTCGCGCAGTAACTTGCCGCGCGCGCGAAGGTCGTCGATCAGATCCGCATCGGCGTCCTTGACTCTGCGGCCGGCGTAGCGGCCGATCCGGTCGTCGTAGGTGCCATCGAGCCTGACTGGGTTGACCACCGTCAGGCCCTCGCGCTCGCCGAGGCGGAAGTCCTCCTCGCCGAACGCGATCGCCGTGTGCACCAGACCGGTGCCATCCTGCGCCGTGACAAAGTCGGCGGGCAGGACGGTGTGTCCCTTGGGACCGTAGGCGTCGGCGGCGATGTACTGAAACGGCGCCTCGTAGGCGGTGCTGACCAGCTCGCTGCCGGGGAACGCCGCGAGCACCTCGCTCTCCTTGCCTAGGACCCGCTCCACCAGAGCCTGCGCCAGGATCTGCACGCGGCCATCGCTGGTTCGGGCCCGAACGTACATAAGCTCGGGGTTGACCGCGACGGCCGCGTTGGAGACCAGGGTCCAGGGCGTCGTCGTCCAAACCAGCAACTCGTCCCCGGCCTGCGCGGCGCCATGGGCGACGGTCACCGGGAGGCGCACATAGACGGAGGGATCGATCACGTCCTGATAGACGCCCGGCTGGCCCAGCTCGTGGCTGGACAGCGAGGTCTCGTCGCGGGGGCAGTAGGGCACCACCTTCAGCTTCTCGTACAGCAGTCCCTTGTCGTCGATCGTCTTCAGCGCCCACCACACCGACTCGATGTAATCGGAGTCAAGCGTGCGGTAGGCGTCGTCGAGATCGACCCAGAAGCCGATCCGTTCGGTCAATCGGTTCCACTCGGCTACGTGGCTGAGCACCTTTTCTCGGCAGCGGGCGTTGAACTCCGCGATCCCGTAGCGCTCGATATCCGCCTTGGACTCGAACCCGAGCTCGGCCTCGACCGCCAGCTCCACCGGCAGACCGTGGCAGTCCCAGCCGCCCTTGCGCTCGACGTAGTAGCCGCACATCGTCCGGTAGCGCGGGAAGATGTCCTTGAACACGCGGGAGAGGACGTGATGGGTTGCGGGCGATCCGTTGGCCGTCGGCGGCCCCTCGTAGAACCCCCACTGGGGCGCGCCGGCGCGGCGGCGCACCGACTCGGCGAACACGTCGCGCGCGCGCCAGCGCTCCAACACGACCTGCTCGAGTTCAGGGAAAGAGGCGCGGGAATCGACGGGACGGTGAGCGGGCGGCATCGGCGGGGGATTCTAGGAGCCCGTGGAATTGACTGGAGTCAATTCCATTGGGGGATTCAGCAGAGCCGAATCCCCCGAACGGTGGGCCGACGCTACTAGGAGTCTGAGGCGACCGCGGGTGCGGCCGGCAACGGCGCGAACGCCCGCTGGCCGGACTCGGCTCCGGACGCCTCGAGCTTGGCCAGCAGCATGTCGCGTGCCGCGAGCGGCGATTCGCCGAGCCGGCAGACGGTGCTGGCGCCGGTGTCGGGGACCGCACCGCGATAGTCGAACACCGTCACCTCGCGCGCCACCGAGCGAACGGCGTACACCAGCCGCCCGATCGAGTCCAGCGAAACGCGCCGGCCGGTGAGCACGACGGACCTGGGGTCGAGCGCGCGCAGCGCGCGGCCGAGCCGTGCGGTCTCGATCGCGGGGGTGAGCGACAGCGTTCGCAGCCCGGAGCGCCTGAGCACCACCTCCAGCGCCTGGGCGTAGATCGCATCCAGATCGCAGGGCGTCGAGGCGTCGAAGATCAGAACTCCGTGCGGCCGGGTCGCCGGCGGGGCCAGCCGCCGCTGGGCCGACAACCAGCCGGTGGCGTGGCGCCAGCCGAATTCATATTCCGCGCTGTTGCGCTCGGTCTCGGCCTGAGCCGCCACGGCGATGAGCAGCATCTCCTCGATCGTCCGCTCCACCGAGCGCAGGCCCAGGCTCTCCTCCAGCAGGCGGTTGGCCAGCTCCTCGTCGAACGCGGCGAAGGCCGTAGCCAGCCGCGAAGAGGTCGACGGTCCCTCGCCGCGCTCCCGGGCCAGCGAGATCGCGGACGAGACGTTGTGGGTCTCAGCCAGGGTCACCCGCAGCGCCTCGATCTGCGCCAGCGCGAACTGACGATGGCCGCCGGCTGAGCGGTGCGGCTGCGGGAAGCCGTAGCGTCGCTCCCAGCTGCGCAGCGTGTTGGGACTGATGCCGAGCATCACGGCCGCGGCATTGGTTCGGATGCCACTCATCAACCGGATTTATCGTGGTCCGGCGGCCGATCCACAAGCTACGCAAGCTGCCGTGCAGTTTGGTGAAGTGACTGCGCCGGCAGGAATCTGGCCTGCGGGGTCGTAGCGCTCAGCGGTCGCGACGCGCGTCTATGCGCTCGCGCTCCGTGCTCCGCCCGCCCGACCAGCGACGGCGGAGGCGATCGTCTTGGCTCGGCGCTCGGCCTCGATCAGCTCCAGCAGCTGCCGCTGGGCCTCGGCTGCCTTTTGGGGCAGCACGCTGGTGCCGGTTGTGCGCATCCTGACCCTCTGACCCCCGCGGCGGTAGACCGCCACCGGCATCGGCCCGGCGGCGAGCCGGATCGCGTAGGCCCACCGCGCGACGGTGTCGTCGTCGAGATGCCCGCCGGCCACGACGACGAGGTTCGGCCGATGCACCGCCACCGCGTCGCCGATTCCCGCCACACCCCGCGCGGACAGGCTCAGCACGTCGACCCCGGCCCGCACGCAGAACAGCTCGAACGCGCGGATGTGGGGGGCGTCGGGATCAAGCTCATCCCGCGAGGCGTCACCGACGACGATCGACATCGGGCGCACCGGCGGTGGCGCCAGCCGCGTCGCCCGCCGCAGCCAGTCCGCCCCCCAGTGCGCGGCGAACGCCCACGCCGCCGACTCGACCGTGTACCGGCGCGCGATCTCATCCAGCGTCGGCAGCAGCACCTCCTCCACCGAGCGCTCGACCGAGCGCAGGGCCAGCGCCGCCTCGATCGCGGAGTCGGCCCGCTCACGCTCATAGGAGATCAGCGCGCCAACGAGCGAATTCGTGTCCGCGGCCAACCCTTCACGCGCGCGGGAAACGGCTGAGGAGATCGACAACCCCTCCTGGAGCGCGTCTCGCAGCGCGGCCACTTCGCCGTGCGTGAACAGCCGGTGCCGCCCCGGCGATCGCTGTGGCTTCGGGAACCCGAAGCGGCGCTCCCAGGCGCGCAGCGTGTTCGGGCTCACGTTGAGCAAAGCAGCGGCTTCGCTGGTCTTCAAGTAGCGCATTCGATGCGAAAGGTGGTGTGCGGCATTGCTAGAACGCACGTATGCAGGTAAAATTGCACAAGATTTTGCCTGAAACCGACCGAAAACTAGTGCAAAAGCCGGGCAAGCGCTCGGCAACCGGTGTAAACCAAGCCCGAATTACCAGTTTCCAGTATCTCGGTCTGCCGCCGGTGGACACAGAGACCTGGCCCGCTTAGCGACCGCAACGGATGTCGAGGGAGGAGTCACATGCACTTCCGCAATAGCTAGATCGTTAGCAACATTCGAAATGCGCCGGCATTGGCGCTACCGTTATTTACATGGCTCGCCCTGCGAGCGGCGATCGTGGTGGGCGCCGTCCAGCCACGGTGCTGTTGATCGGCGGGCTGATGTTCTGCGTCGCGATCTGCGTGGCGGAGGCGAGCAGCGACCGCGGTACGAGGACCGTCGCGCTGAGCGCCGTGCTTGGGGTCGCCGCGCTTGTGGCCGGCGCGACGGTAGTGGAGTTCAGCGGCCGCGGCGCCATTTCGATTTCGGCATCGTTCATCGTCGTATTGCTGGCTGCAGCATTTCTCGGCCCGGTTTCGGCGTGTCTGGCTGCGGTGATCGCGGAGGTGGCTGCGGCCAGCCGGACAAAGACCCGGCTGTACTCGTTCGCCAGTAATCTGCTGGCCGCGGTGCTGCCCACTCTGGCGGCTGCGAACGTGCTGCGGGCTCTGTCCCCGGGCGACCCGCACAACCGGCTGACGTTTTACGTGGCAATCATCGCGGCCGGCGTCGTTGATATAGCGCTCAACTTTGTGATCGCGGCCGGGTACAGCCAGGTCATCAACGGAGAGCGAACGCTGCACCTGAGCAACCTCAGGGCATACGCCCCCAGTCTGGGCGTGAACGTCCTGCTTGCGGTCGCCGGTGCCGGCATCTACCTGCAGCTCGGGATTGCGGGTATCGCCTTTGCCATCACCGCCGTCTTCGCTTTCACCTATATGGCCCAGCTCGTCGAACAGGCGCGCAGCCGATCCCAGCAGTACGTCTCGCTCTCCTGGGGCGTGCTGGCGGGATTGATGCGGTCGCTGGACGTCCGCGATCAGCGCGCGGCGCGACACGCGGCGGCGGTAGCGCGGTTTGCCCGCGACATCGCCCGGCAGGTCGGGCTCAACGAGCAGGAGTGCGAGCTCGCTCACACCGCCGGGCTGCTGCATGACATCGGCCACTTCGCGCTTTCGGACCGCGTGGCCGAGCGAGACCGAACGCTGACCGAAGAGGACTGGATGGCCATCCACCGCCATCCGGATCTGGGCGCGGACATGCTGAAGGACCTGGGGATTTACGGCCCGGTGGCGGAGATCGTGCTCGCCCACCACGAGCGGATCGACGGCCGGGGATATCCCAACGGGCTGGCCGGAGACGAGATTCCGGAGATCGCCAAGATCATCTCCGTGGCTGAGGTCTACGACACGCTGACCGCCAGCGACACCTACCGGACGCGGATGAGCTCGTTTGAGGCGCTCACCGAGCTGAGGCGAGTGGCGGGCACGCAGCTGGACTCGCGTTACGTTGAGGTGCTCGCCGGCCTGTTGACGGGCGTGGGCGTCGAGTATCGCCACGCGGACATGGCGGACTTCGACACCGAGCTCGATATGGAGCGGCGGATCCGGGAGGCGGGAGCGGGCGGTTGATCTCTAGCGTCGGCGACGGACGTCGGCGGTTGACCTACTTGCCGGCGTCCGGCAATCCGGAGCGCCCTGGCTAGCCGACCTGGCGCGCTTCGGCGTTGAAGCCGTGCTGCTGCTCCAGCGAGCCGATGAACTGGTTGATCTGCTCCTGGCTGAACCGACGCTGTCCCCCCGGGGTGCGATATGAATGCAGGTAGCCCATATCCGACCAGCGACGGATCGTGCCGAGCGAAACACCGAGTGCCTGGGCCGCCTGCGAGGTCGAGAGGCCTAGCGGACTTGTCTTGATTCGTTCCATGAACACATTTCAGCTGGGTTTGTGAAAAGTTGGAGCGAGTGGTGCAGCAATTGCACAACCTTGATACCTGAAGATCACCTTCCGGTGGCGTAATCGACCAAGGCTCACCAACATTCGTCCAAACGCAAAGTTCTGCCCAATCTTCCGAAAACCGCTGCTGGGGGTTGGACGTGGGCCCTGGACGTCCGAGTGAGACTATGCAGACGGTGCACCATCAAAGGTCTTCCGGAAAGCTGCACTGATGCGATTGCGGCTCTATCACCACCACGATGGCGCCCGCGTCGCCTACCGTGAGACCGGGACCGGCCCGGCGATCGTGTTGCTGCATTCGCTCGGCCTCTCCCATCGCGAATGGGCGCCGATCGTGGCGCCGCTGTCGAGTCGCTTTCGCGTCGTCCTACCCGACCTCCCGCTGCATGGCGACTCCGAGGACCGTCCACGCCATCCCTACACACCGGACTGGCTGGCCGAGGTGATCGGCGGCTTCTGCCGCGAGGTGGGGGGACCGAGGTCGATGGTCGCCGGGCACGATGTCGGTGCCGAGCTGGCGTTGCTGGCCGTCAGCGCGGGCCGCTTGGAGCCGGCTCGGATCGTCCTCACGCCCAATCGCCTGCACCGCCGGGATGAGCTGGCGGCGCAACGGGCGGCCTGGCGGGCCGCCTGCCGCCTGGGCGCTTTGCCGGGGCTTGACCGTGTGCTCGCCCACGGCGCCAAGATGGTGTTCCGGCCAGCCCTCGGCGAGCGGCTCTCGGTGCAGCGCAACCCGGCCGCCCGCGACCTCCTGCGCCACGCGTTCGCCGACGTCGGCGGGAACGGCAACCGAGCGCGCTCATGGGCCAAGTTCGCTCGCCGCTGGCCGGTCGAGGCCCAGCGCCAGCTGCTCGACCTTTATCCGCGGATGGAGATGCCGGTTCTGCTGCTGTGGGCCGACCGTGACCCCGCCCACCCGCTGGAAGGTGCCCAGGAGGCGCTTGACCTGCTACCCAACGCGCAGCTTCGGACGCTCGCTGGCACCGGGTTCCTGATGGCTTATGACGATCCGATCGGTCTGGCTCGGGAACTGATCGCGTTCTGCGGCTAGGGGATGTGCGCTAGGAGTAGCGTTCAAAGCAGAAACCAACGAACTTGAAGGGACAGCCATGGGCGTGCAGGAGAAAGAGCAGCTCTGGGGCGGTGAGACCACCAAGGCGGTCGACAACTTCCCCGTCTCCGGCGAGTCAGTCCCGGTGCCGGTGCTCCGCTGGCTGGGTCGGATCAAAGGCGCGGCGGCGCGCGTGAACAGCGAGCTCGGCCTGCTCGACGGCGCTCTCGCCGAGCCGATCGCCGCGGCCGCGGATCGTGTCGCCGCCGGGGAGTTCGACGATCAGTTCCCGATCGACGTCTTCCAGACGGGTTCCGGCACCTCCACGAACATGAATGCCAACGAGGTGATCGCCAACCTCGCCGGAGGCCAGGCGCACCCCAACGATCACGTCAACATGGGCCAGTCGTCAAACGACGTGTTCCCCTCGGCGGTGCACCTCGCCGCGCTCGATGAGACCACCCACGACCTGCTGCCCGCGCTCGAGCAGCTCGAGGCCGCGTTCGCGGCCAAGGCGAGCGAGTTCACGGACATCGTCAAGTCGGGGCGCACGCATCTGATGGACGCCGTGCCGGTCACGCTCGGCCAGGAGTTCTCCGGATACGCCGCCCAGATCCGCCTCGGCGCGCGCCGGCTGCGGGGCGCGCTGCCGCAGGTGGCTCAGATCCCGTTGGGAGGAACCGCCACCGGTAACGGTCTGAACACGCACAAGGAGTTTGCGATCAAGGTCCGGGCCCGGCTGACCGAATCCAGTGGACTGGAGATCCGCGCGCCCGAGGATCCGTTCGAGGCCCAGGGCAACCGGGATGCGCTGGTGGAGCTGTCCGGTGGGCTGAAGGTGGTGGCAGTGTCGCTGACCAAGATCGCCAACGACCTGGCGATGATGGGCTCGGGCCCGCGCGCCGGCATCGGCGAGCTGCTGCTGCCCGAGCTGCAGAAGGGCTCCTCGATCATGCCCGGCAAGGTCAACCCGGTGATCCCCGAGGTGGTGCTGCAGGTCTCAGCCCAGGTGATCGGCAACGACGCGGCGATCACCATCGGCGGGATGCAGGGCAACTTCGAGCTCAACGTGCGGGTGCCGCTGATCGCGCGCAACCTGCTCGAGTCGATCCGGCTGCTGGCCTCGACGTCACGGATCTTCGCCGAGAAGTGTGTCGCGGGGATCCAGGCCAACGAGGAGGGCTGTCACCGCTCGGCCGAGTCGACGCTGGCCGCCGCCACGGCGCTCAATCCTCACATCGGCTACGACAAGGCGGCCGAGATCGTCAAGGAGGCCGCCGGCTCGGGTCGCTTGCTGCGCGAGGTCGCCTACGAGAAGGGTGTCGACGAGGAGACGTACAACAAGGCGATGGACCTGCGCAAGATGGCGCAGGGGAATCTGTAGAACGTTCGACGACAGCCAGCCCAAGGTAAAAGCCGCCAGGCTGTTACCCCACCCACGCGTCGCGGGTGCAGCGACGTGTGGGGTCGCGCTAGATCGGTCATTCCGCGGGGTGGACCGCGCGGGCTTTGACCCACCGCGTGTGACGTCTAGGTGGCGACGGTCTCGGCGCCCAGTTCCTGGGAGATCGCCACGTCGATCGAGTAGTCGATCGGCACGACGATCAGCGACGGACCATCAACCGCCAGGGCCTGGCTGAGCCGCTGGGAGAACTCGTCCGCGCTGGCGCAGCGCCAGGCCGGCATCCCGAATGCCTCGGCCAGCTTGATGAAGTCCGGGTTGCCGAAGTCGACGTCGAAGTGGCGGCCGAACTTCTTGTCCTGCTTCCAGGCGATCGATCCGAACTGGCCGTTCTCCCAGACCACGTTGACCACCGCGGTGCGCAGGCGAACCGCGGTCTCCAGCTCCTGGCAATTCATCAGAAAGCCGCCGTCGCCGCTGACCGCCACCACGTGACGCTGGGGGTTCACGAGCTTGGCCGCGATCGCGGTCGGCAGCGCAAAGCCCATGCCCGCCAGGCCGTTGGCGATCAGCACGGTTCCCGGCTCGTGAGCCGGGAACATCCTCCCAATCCACAGCTTGTGCAGGCCGACATCCGATACCAGCAGGTCGTCTCGCCCCAGGGCGTGGCGGATGTCTGAGAGCACGCGGGGCGGGCGCATCGGGAAGTGGTCGTCGTCGCGGGCTTCGATCAGAGCGCCGAGAACCAGATCGCGCAGCGGGCTGGCCGGATCCCCGGGCGCACGGCCGCTGCACCCGGCCGCCAGCCGCGCCAGCACGTGGGCGATGTCGCCGATCAGCTCGACGGCCGGGATGAAGAACTCGTCGATCTCGGCATCGACGGTGTCGATCACCACGATCTGCTTGTCGGCCTTGGGGTTCCAATGCTCGGGAGCGTGCTCCACGAGGTCATAGCCGACGGCGATCACCACGTCGGCGTCCTCAAAGCCGGCCATCGCGTAGTCGCGCGATTGTAGTCCGACCGTCCCGAGCGCGTGCGGATCCTCGTAGTCGAGCAGGCCCTTGGCCATGAACGTCTCCGCCACCGGGATCCCGGTTGTGTGAACGAACGCCCGCAGCGCCCGGCTGGCGTGGGTCCGGATCGCGCCGTTGCCGGCCAGGATGATCGGATGCTCGGCGTTGGCGATGATCTCGATCGCGCGCTGGAGCTCACGCATCCCCGGCTCGGGCCGGACGGGAGCCCGCCGCGGCAGCGGGGAGGCGTCCAGCGAGCGCATCATCACGTCTTCGGGCAGCTCGAGATGGGTCGAGCCGGGCTTCTCCGATTCGGCCACCTTGAACGCCTTGCGCACAACTTCCGGCACGATCTCCGGGCTGGAAACCCGTGCATTCCACTTCACCACTGGGCGCAGGATCCCGATCAGGTCGATGTACTGGTGTGATTCCTTGTGCATCCGCTCGAGGTCAGATTGCCCGGTGAGCGCCACCAGCGGGGCCCGGTCAAGGAACGCGTCGGCCACGGCCGTGACGAGGTTGGTCGCCCCGGGGCCGAGCGTGCCGAGGCAAACCCCGGCCCGGCCGGTGAGCCGGCCGTAGGCGTCGGCCATGTAGGCCCCGCCCTGCTCGTGGCGCACGGGCACGAAATTGATCGACGAATCGGCCAGGGATTCGTTGAGATCCAGCGTCTCCTCGCCCGGAATTCCGAACACATACTCGACGCCTTCGGCCTCCAGGCATTCCACGAAGACCTCTGAAGCCTTGCGTTCGCTCATGCCAGGACCCTATCTAACCCAAATCACTGCACTTCACGCGCGGCGCGGCGGCATAGGCGTCGTGGCGGCGACTTGGCGGCTACGCCACGCCATTCTCGCTGCCCTGCTGGCCGCCGCCGTGCTGCTGGGATTCGCGGCGCACGCCCGGGCGGCGAGCGTGTTCTACATCCGCGGCGGGGGCGACGGGCACGGGATCGGAATGAGCCAGTACGGCGCCTACGGCTACGCCATGCACGGTCAGGACTATCGCTTCATCCTCGCCCACTACTACCAGGGGACCGAGCTGGGCAGCACCGACCCCAACCAGATCGTCCGCGTGCTGATCGCCGACGGCACGGCCCGGTTCAGCGGCGCCACCGCGGCCGGCGGCAAACCGCTTGATCCCGCCACCACGTATGCGGTCACCGCGCCGGCCGGCGGATCGCTCAGCCTCCAGACCCTGGACGGCCGGCGAATCGGGAGCTACGCCGCTCCGCTGACGGTCACCGGGCCGGCGCCGCTGAATGTGCCCGGCCTCGGCGCCTACCGCGGCGCACTCGAGTTTCGTCCCGATGGCGACGGGCAGGTCGTGACGGTCAACGCGCTCGGGCTCGACGACTACGTGCGCGGCGTCATCTCGGCAGAGATGCCCTCCAGCTGGGCGCCCGCGGCGCTCCAGGCCCAGGCCGTCGCGGCGCGCACGTATGCGATCACCACCACCGTCGGCGCCACCGGTTATGACCTGTACTCAGACACGCGCTCGCAGATGTACCGCGGGGTGAGCGCCGAGACCGCGTCCACGGACGCGGCGGTTGCCGCCACCCGCGGTCAGATCGTCACCTACGACGGCCAGCCGGCGGTCACCTACTTCTTCGCCAGCTCCGGTGGCTACACGGAGAACATCGAGAATGTCTGGCCCGGCGCCAGCCCGGAGCCGTGGCTGCGCGGCGTGCCCGATCCCTACGACGGCGCGGGCGGGGACCCCTACCACAGCTGGAGCTATGAGATGAGCACGACGGCTGGGGCGGCCAGGCTCGGCCCCGCGGTCAAGGGGTCGCTGATCGGGATCCAGGTCACCCGGCACGGCGCCTCGCCGCGGATCCTGACCGCCCAGGTCGTCGGCACCCGGGGTCGCTCCGCGCTGTCGGGGGGCACGCTGCAGGGCGATTTCTCGCTGCCCACGACCTTTGCCGCCTTCACCACCATCACCACCGTCGCGGGCTCGCACGCGGGCCGGAGCCTGAGCGGCTCGGTCTTCCCCGGCTCGGCGGGGGCGGCGATCGCGCTGGAGGCGCGGGTGGGCCGCGGCTGGCATATCGTGGCGCAGGCCAAGCTGGGCGCCGGCGGCGCCTTCCACGCCGGTCTGGTCTCTGCGGGTACGTACCGGATCGTGTTTCGTGGCCTCGACGGGTCGGCCGTCAGCGTCAGCTGAGTCCGGGTGCCGCGCGGGCGGGTCCAGGCGCGTCCAGACGCCGCCAGATCATCAAAGGTCTTTCGGAACGCTGCACTAGGCTGCGAGGCATGTCAGGCCCGCTGCTGGCGATCGACGGCCCGTTCGTGCTCTACCGGTCGTTCTTCGCGCTGCCCGAGTCGATCACCGGCGTCGATGACCATCCGATCGGGGCGCTGCTGGGCGCCGCAAACGTGATCCTGAGGATCGCCGCGGACCGCTCGCCGCGGGCGATCGTCGTCTGCTTCGGGGCTGAGGCGGCCAAGTACCGGGTTGAGCTCTATCCGGGGTATCACGCCGAGCGCCCGCCGGTGCCGGATGCGCTGGCGTGGCAGTTCGAG
>CABEDJ010000044.1_pt1 | contig 12093 bp, 10 predicted proteins | sample 3422951 | NCBI WGS metagenome assembly CABEDJ01 (sample SAMEA5534329, study PRJEB31848) | metagenome | biome: tundra; feature: field; material: soil | place: USA | collected 2013-05 | depth 0.15 m | reverse complement strand
TGCGTGGGGTCCTCGTCGGGCGTCGCGCCAATCTCGCGCCCTTGCGTGGGGTCCTCGTCGGGCGTCGCGCCAATCTCGCGCCCCTGCGTGGGGTCTTCGGAGGGCGTCGCTCCGATCTCGCGCCCTTGCGTGGGGTCTTCGAAGGGCTTTGCTCCAGTCTCGCGCCCTTGCGTGGGGTCCTCCGCCATGGCAGGTCACTCCTTCTGGATTTTGGGGCGGCGTGTGCTGTGTCTAAGTCTACGCCCGCCGCAATTTGCAGCCGGCTCGCTGAACTGGACCGGGTTCGAGGGACCAGCCACTCGTTTCAAGGCCTCCGGGGAAACCGGCCTGGCTCAGTCAGCAGACGACCGGAAAGGACGAACTGCAGCACCGGCCCCGGGTGTCGGTTGAGCCCAGGCCACGGCAGACCTCGAGATCGCCGAATCGGCCGGGATCGAGAGGCACTCGGGTCTCGTCGTCCCGATCGCCGTACGATCTGGATGTGAGCATCGTCAAGATCAACGCCATCACGGTGTCGCGCGAGCGCTTTGCAGAGTTCGAGCGACGCTTCGCTTCTCGGGCGGGCAGGGTCGCCGCTGCGCCCGGCTTTGAGGGCTTCGAACTCCTGCGGCCGAACGACGATCGTGAGGTGTGCCTGGTTCTGACGCGCTGGCGTTCAGAGGAGGACTTCCGGACCTGGGCCTCTAGCCCGGATTTCGCCGCCGGTCACTCGCAGCACCGCCAGGAAGGCCCGGTTGGGACCGCAAGCGAGCTGTGGTCGTTTGACGTGCTCGAGCGCGAAGCGCCGATCGCGACGGCTGACGCCGCACCGTCCAAAGCCGAACCGGTTTAGCGCGCGCATCGCGTTAGTCAGCGCCTCCTGCACGATCCGGTAGGCCGACAGGTCAACGCTCGCCGGCACGTCGTGAGACGGCGCTCCCGCATCAGCGCCCCGAGAATCCAGGCCGCCCCGAACAGGGCGGCGTTTGACGGCACAGCAGCCGCGTCGCTGGTCAACAGCGGTACGAGCCACACGCCCACCATGAGCAGGCCCGCAGCGACCAGGCGAGCCGGCCTGCCACTCCAGCAGGCCACCGCGTAAGTGGCCGCGATCGGCCCGAGGCCAATGTGCGCAGCGTGAAGCGCTGCGAGCGCAATCGTGGCAGCCGCGGTTGTCTGCAGGGCCATGAACGGCCAGCGTCGCCACACCACCACTGGCAACGCCGCCGTGAGCAACAGCACGACGGTCAGCGCGTCGTGATGCTCACCCGCGTTGACCAGGAAGACGTCCGAGAGCTCCAGCGCCGTCACAGCGGGCGCGAGTCCCACGTCAGGCGGCCCCGGCCGGCGGTGACCGCGCTGATCGGACGCCTGACGATACGGCCTGGGACTCGGGGCGATCTTCCACCCAACCATGTTCGACCTTCTGGCGCGGGTCGCGGTCTGCTACCTCGCTTGACGGATTCTGCCGCGCAACGAGCCGCGCCTGTGGCCGCTGCTCGGGCTCGTGGCCGGCGTCGGACTCGAGACCAAGGACACGATCATCGCACTGCTTGGCATCTTCGTACTTGGGCTGCTCGCGCTCGGTCCACCACGATCGACTTTGACAACTGGTGCGATCAGCGAGTGCTCCTCAGCTACGCCCCGCCGGCGTGCTCCAGCGGGTGAAGGTCGGCCAGATGTCGATCAGCCGGCCGTCGCGGACGGCGTGGAGCGCGCCAAAATAGTCGATGCCGTCGCCGGATTGGTTTGGCCAGCAGAGAACGTAGTCCGAGGTCGTTAGCTCGCCTTTGGGGGCGTAGACCATGCAGCGGCCGCCCTCGCGCACGTCGTCCTCGACGCCTGGGGGATAGACGAACCGTGGCTCGATGCCGGCCTGGTCGGGCCAGGTCGACCCCTTGAGGAAGTACTGCTCGCCGATGATCGGCGGCAACGGCTGGTCGGTGAAAGCCGTCGACGGATATGGCCCAACGTCCTTGAGGACCGGGGCGGCCTGGGTCAGAGCAGAAGCAAGGCCTTGGTGGTCGAAGCCACCGGCGAGGTAGCCGGCGTAGACGAACGCTGATCCCGGACTGATCTCGTTGATCTCGGGTTTCGCCGCCCAGTTCCGGTAGTTCGAGCTTCCAGGGCCGTTGCGGATCAGCGTCGCCGGGTCATAGAGATCGCCGCCCTCAGCATGCAGGTGCGCAAGATAGCCGGCGTAGTATCCGCTTGCCTGCTTGGCTACGAACCGCCGCCACTCCTCGCTAGGGCTGGCGGTGGCGTGCCCGTCGTAACAGAGAACGGCCCGGAGGCGAAGATGATTGCGGTAGCGTCGCAGGAGCTTAATTGCGGCACTGATGTCCGCGGGATGGTGGAATCCACCACGGCCCTCGCCCGAGTCGAACTCGAGGCCTACGTCGAGTGGCAGGGGGCGGCGGGTGGTCCGGGCGAGCACAGCCATGTCCTCGAGAATCTCGAGCTCGCTGGCAAGGAGCGTCAAACGGTGCGGGCGGCGGCTCGGCGGCGGCGCGGCGAGATATGCGCGCAGCTCACCCCGCGTCGGCGGGTACCCCATCAGCAAGTCGGTCCCCGCCGGAGCGACGGACATGATCTGATCGACCGTCCGGAGGTGGAAAACGAGGCCGCGCAACTCGGGGAGGCGGGTGAGGATGTAGGCGCACAGCTGTGGGCACTGGAAGCACTTGAGCGCCGGACGGACAGCCCAGTGGTTGCCCTTCGCGAAATCGACGATCACCTTGAGGTTCTGGTCGACGGCAGCGAGATCGACGAACATCACCGGCTCCCCGTGCCCGTACTCGCGGGCCAGCCGCGCGATGGTCCGATTGGTCGTCGGCCGGCCGCCGCTTCCGAACGGCCGCGTCACCAACCGGCGGTTGGCCGCCGGTCGAAATCCGGTCGCCAACGCGGCGCTGTTGGGTCCGGCGACCGATACGGCGCCGGCGACGCCGGCGACGGCGAGCAGGTCGCGGCGGGTCAGCTTGCTTGGAAGATCGCCCATCGTCGGTCCCGTCGCGTCGGTTTCAGCGATCCTCCGTCGAGCCAAGCGCGGCGACCACCGTAGTCCGTAGCAGACAGGATGTGGTTTTTGTGCAGAACTCTGTCCGTTTGACGATCGTGCTAAGCGGCGTGTCGCTGCAGGCCTCGCCCGACGCAAAGCGCATCGCCAGAGGCCTCGCTGTGGATCCGCTGGACCCCGACCTTGGCGCGCCGGTAGGGGATTTGCTACCGGAGCAGGCGGACGCGGATCGGCAGGTCGAGTTCAGCCCAGGCACGGTCTGCCGTCCTCAAACGAGATCCTCGGGATACGGGAAACCCAAGTCGGACAACCGGGATGCCAATCGCCTGCCGCGGGGAGGTATGGTCGTGAGCTGACGATGACCGAGGAGATGACATGAAGGCAGTGCGATTCGACGGGTACGGCGGGGTCGATGTGCTCGAGGTGCGCGAGGTCGAGGATCCTGTCGCTGGCCCGGGGCGGGTGCTGGTGGTGGTCAGGGCGGCGGGGATCAACCCTGGTGAGATCGCGATCCGCGAGGGGCGTCTTCATGAGCGCTGGCCGGCGAGCTTCCCGTCGGGTGAGGGCACCGATCTTGCCGGTGTGGTGCAGAGCGTCGGCGATGGCGTGAGTGCGTTCGCCGTAGGGGACGAGGTGCTGGGCTGGACTGAGGAGCGCGCCAGCCACGCCGAGCTTGTCGTGGTTCCGGCTGATCAGTTGACGGCCAAGCCGGCGTCGGTCTCGTGGGAGGTGGCAGGGTCGTTGTTCGTCGTCGCGCTCGCCGCCTATGCGTCGGTTCAGGCGGTCGCTCCGCAGGTCGGTGAGACGGTCGTGGTCTCGGCCGCGGCGGGCGGGGTAGGTTCGGTTGCTGTCCAGCTCGCGCGCCGCACCGGAGCGAGAGTGATCGGGCTGGCCGGCGAACACAACCACGACTGGCTGCGCCGCCACGACATCGTGCCGGTGACTTACGGCGACGGGCAAGCTGACCGGATTCGCGCAGCGGCCCACGGCACGATCGACGCGTTCATCGACACGTTCGGCGACGGCTATGTCGACCTGGCAATCGGGCTGGGGGTCGCTCCGCAGCGGATCAACACGATCATCGACTACGAGGCGGTGGAGCGACTCGGCGTCCACGGGCAGGGCACCCACGCGATCGCCAGCGCGCCGCTGCTCGCGGAGGTCGCGGGACTGGTGGCCGACGGAAGCATCGAGATACCGGTCGCGCGCACCTTCGCGCTGGACCAGGTTCGCGACGCCTACCGCGAGTTGGCCGGACGCCACAGCCACGGCAAGATCGTGCTGCTGCCCTGAGCTGCGCACGCCGGTCTTCTCAAACACGTTCCTGAGGTGTTGCTGCACGGTGTGCGGGGAGATGGAGAGGGTCTCAGCGATCTGCGGTTTCGTTGGCCGATTGGCGGCAGCAGGCCGCGCGGTTAGCGTGCGTGGGTCGTGGTGCTGCGGACGCTGGCGGCGAGTGCTGCCGGGCTCTCGATCTCGGCGAGTAGCGCTTTGATTACGTGCGGGTCGAATTGGCTGCCGGCGCTGGCTCGAAGTTCTTGGCGGGCGCGTTGGAGGGTCATCGCGGACCGGTAGGGCCGGTCGCTGGTCATCGCGTGCAGGGCGTCGCACGCCAGGGTGACGCGGCTGGCGAGTGGGATCTGTTCACCGGCGAGACCGTCGGGGTAGCCGCTGCCGTCCCAACGCTCGTGTTCTGCGCGCATCGCTGGCGCGAGGTGCGAGAGGCCGGGGGTGCCGGCGATGATGCGTTCTCCGACGATCGGATGCTGGCGCATCAGCTGCCATTCCTGGTCGTCGAGCGGTCCTTGCTTTTGCAGGATCGCGTCGGGGATGCCGACTTTGCCGATGTCATGCAATAGCGCGATCTGTTCGACGTCGCGCGTGGCGTTTTCGTCTAATCCGAGGCTGCGGGCGACGGCTGACGCGAGTGCGACCACCTGCTTTGAGTGCTCGCCGGTGTAGAAGTCGCGTGCCTCCAGCGCAGCGAGCAGCGTGCGCACGCCGGTGGCGCCGGCCTCAGCGCGTCGGGCTGCCCGCTGCTCGGCTTCGTCTTCGATCAGTTCGGCGGCGAGCTCGCTGAGAAAATGCAGCAGTTCGGTATGACGGTCGCTAAGTTCGGGGTGTGGCTGGGTGTCGACGGTGCACAACGTGCCGTAGATTTCGCCGGAACGCAGGCGGACGGGAACTCCCGCGTACGCACGCAGTCCCAGGCTCCTGGTGACGTCGAGGTCTCGCGTCTCGGCCTCGGCCGCGAGGTCTGCCACCGTGGAGTCGATGCGCCCGTCGAGCATCCGCTGGCAGTGCGTGTCAGCCAACCGCAGTGTGTCGCCCTCCGCGACGCCGAAGCGCTCGTGCTCGCCGGCGAAGCGTGCAAAGACATAATCATCCGCCTCGAGGTGGGTGAGGAACGAGACCGGCATCCCGAGCTGCCGGCGCGCGAGCTCCAACAGCCGCCCGATACCGGGGGGAATGTGAGCAGACGGTCGGGTGGTTGACGCTACCTCCGGACGACTAAGTCCTTCACGCGCGTTAGCCATCAGGCGTTGAACGCTGTCGCCGCGGGAAGCGGTGGCATGCGAGAAGCGGAGGCCGACATGTGAGTCGAGCGCATCGCGAGCTCGCTGTGCGATCGCCGCCGCTGCTCTTGTATCGATGCCAGGGAGCAGCACTGCGAGCTCGCCCGTGCCTAGGTGAGCGACGAAATCGGTGTCGCGGCTCGCGCGTTGCAGGGACTCGGCGGCGGCGATGACCGCCGAGTCGCCGTCCTGGACGCTGGCCAGCAGCACGCTACAAGGGCTGCCGCCCGCCCCGAGCACACACAACTCCGCTGCGAGCGCAGCCTCGAACGCATGACGGTTGCTCAATCCGGTGAGCGGGTCCTGCTCTGAGAGCGACTCGAGCTGGGTGGCATAGCGCCGCAGTTCCCCCTCCGCCGTTTTGCGAGCGGTGATGTCCTGGATCTGCGCGACGAAATGCAGCGGCACGCCGTCGGGATCGCGCACGATCGTAAGCGTCAAGAGCGCCCACATGATTCCGCCGTCCGGAAGCAGGTAGCGCTTTGACTGCTGGAATGTCTCGATCTTCCCCGACAGCGCCCGCTGAAGCTGCTCGAGGCTGGCGGCCAGGTCGTCGGGGTGGGTCAGCTCCTGAAACGAGCTCGCCAGCAGCGCTTCAGCATCACGAGCCAGAAGCCGGCACAAGGCCGGGTTGACCTCAAGGAAGCGCCCGTCGGTCGCGGTGAGCGCCATACCGATAGAGGCTGCCTGGAACGCGCCGGCAAAGCGCGAGTTCGCCAGCGCCAGCCCCGCCGCGGTTCGGTTGTGCCCAGTCACGTCACGCGCGATCGATGCCACACGAGCCTCCAAGCGCCTTTGCCGCACCTGCGCTTCCTTGCGCTCAGAGATGTCATACAGAAACGCCGCAAACAACCGCAGGTCCCCAGCATCGACGACCGACAGCACCAGCTCGATCGGCACCTCCCGCCCACTGCGATGCAGCGCCCGCAGCTCGACCTGCTGCCGGCTGGGCCGTGCACCCTCGCTCGCTACAAGCCGTTCAAACACGGTCCGGAACTCGGCCCGTAGATCCTGCGCGATCAGCAACTCCCTTGCCCCGGCCCCGACGGCCTCCTCGCGAGTCCAGCCGAACATCGCCTCAGCGGCTCGATTCCAGTCGACGATCCGGCCACCGGCCTCGAGCAGAACGAACGCTCCAACCGCTTCATCCAGCAGCGACCACAGACCCTCGCCGAGAATCGCCCAACGCTCCGACGCATCAATAACACCCATCCCACACTCATCGACCACGTCAGCCATCCCCTTGAGGAGAGTCGGCGCGGTCAGAGATTTGTCAAGCAGCCCGCCGAAACCACGCCCAGTTGCCGATGGTCCCCACGTCGGTTGCGAGAATACGTCTGCGGACGCGCTACCCACGGATAGCGGCCGAGGCCTCGCGCGCTGAGGGGGCGCGATGGCGAGCACTCCGGCTCAAGTGTGCGCTCGTTCGTGCCGATGACCAGATGCTCCCCGATGTTCAATCACGAACCTACCGAGCCTTTCGAGGTAAAGCGCAAGCCGGGTCTGTCGTTCTTGGTGGAGCTCGCACCGGGCGTGACTGCGTTCAGCGTCAGCGATACCGGAATCGGCATCGCGGCGGACTTGCAGCAGCGCATCTTTCTCCCCGGGCTCGCGCCGCCCGGCCGTCATTTCTGCCTGAGCGCCCGGCGGGAGCCGAGCTGGCGGGCAAGAGAATCTACTAGTGGTCGACGACGACTACGGCAATACCTTCGCGAATCCGGACATCGACATCGTGCTCGTCGACATCGTGATGCCGATGATGGATGGTTACGATACAGTGCGCGCGATGCGCAGGCTGCCTTGGGCCGGGCCTCCGGCGGTCGTCGCGCTGACGGCAAGAACGGGGACCGGGGAGCGTGAGCGTTGCATCGAGGCTGGCGCCTCCGCGTACGTCTCCGGGCCGATCGGGAATGGTCCTGCTTTCCTCCTCGACCTCGGCGAGTCTGTAACGGATCGCGAGCCCGTGGGTTCGGTCTCGGACGGGCTTCGCTGATGGCCGACAGCGGCCCCGTCGACGCTGCGGGCGTGGAGCGACCGCCACCGGCCGTTCTGGTCGTCAACGACCGCTACGGTCAGCGAATCGCGACGCGTGCGATGCTCGCCCCGCTAGGTCTCGTCGTCGTCGAGGCCGACTCGGGACGCGCCGCGCTACGCGCCGTTTTGCGCCAGTCGTTCGCATTGATCCTGATGGACGTCCGCATGTCGACGATGGACGGCTATGAGACGGCGGGACTCATCCGGCAGCGGAAACAGACGAGCCGCACGCCGATCATGTTCGTCACTGCCCATGCGCGTGAGGATCATGAGATGCTTGCCGCGTATGCCAGTGGCGCGGTCGACTTCATCTTTACGCCGATCGTGCCCGATGTGCTGCGGGCCAAGGTTTCGGTGTTCGTCGACTTGTTCCTACAGTCCCAGGAGTTGCACCTACAGTCCCGAGAGTTGCAGCGCTCGCTGGAATCGATCATCACGCTCAACGCAGCATTACGAGACAGTGAGGCGAGCACGCAAGCGGTGCTCGACAACGTTGCGGATGGAATCCTGACCACCGGCGAGACGGGCGTGATCGAATCCTTCAACCGATCGGCGCAAGCGCTGTTCGGCTACCGCGAGGACGAGGCGATCGGACAGCCCCTGGCGTTCGTGATCGCGCCGGCACACCGAGCTGAGTTCTGTGAGCTGGTCACGACTTCGCGGGGTCTACTGACGGAAACGGGCACGCAAGCGGAGACGACTGAAACGCTCGGCTGTCGCCAGGATGGCTCCACGTTTGCAATGGAGGTGGAGCACGGCGAGCTGAAGCTCGGCGATCGAAAGCTCACGCTTGCCTTCGTGCGTGACGTCTCCGAGCGTAAAGCCTACACCGAGCGGCTCGAGCACCAGGCGCTGCACGACGGGCTTACGGGCCTGGCAAATCGCGCGTTGTTCGGGGAACACGTGCTTCAGGCGCTCGCGTCGGCCAACCGCAAAGGGGAGCCACGTGCCGTGCTGGTGATTGATCTGAACGGGTTCAAGCAGATCAACGACACGCTCGGACATGATCAGGGCGACGACCTGCTCAAGCAGATCGGCGAGCGTCTCGTCGCCGCGCTGCGGGAGACAGACACGATCGCCCGGCTCGGCGGAGACGAGTTCGCGATCCTGCCCGGGGGCGCGATCGACCTGGCTGGGGCGGCGGCGTTGGCCTGGAAGATCGAGCAGACATGCAAGCCGGGATTCGTGCTCGAGGACGAGGTTGTTCACGTGTCGGCGAGCATTGGCATCGCTCTGTTTCCCGACCACGGCACAACCACCGCCGAGCTGCTCCGCTGCGCCGACGCGGCGATGTACGTCGCCAAACGATCTGGCAGCGGTCACGCCGTCTTTGACTCGCTCCAGGAAAAGCAGACAGCCCATCAACTCGGGCTGCTGGTCGACCTGCGCGACTGCATCGACCGTGACGAGCTGGTCCTTCACTACCAGCCTAAGATCAACCTGGGGACCGGGAAGATCTCCGGAGTCGAGGCCCTGGTCCGCTGGCGCCACCCGGTGCACGGTCTGCTGAGCCCCGACAGCTTCATGGCTGAGGTGGAGCGCACCCAGTTGATCGTGCCTGTAACGAGATGGATACTCAACGCGGCTCTACAGCAGCAGCGGATCTGGCGCGAGCAAGGCATCGATCTCACGATGGCCGTCAACATCTCGGCCCGCAGCCTGAGTCCGGGCAGCGAGCTCCCCGACACCATCGCGGAGCTGACCGAGACCTGGGACACAGCGCCCGACCAGCTGATCCTCGAGTTCACCGAAGGCGCACTGACCGAAGCTGCCGCGCCCGACATCCTGACTCGGCTCCACGACATGGGAGAGAGGCTGGCGATCGACGACTTCGGCACCGGATACTCGTCATTGGCCTATCTCCAGCGTCTACCGGTTGACGAGATCAAGATCGACCGGTCCTTTGTCACGAGGCTTGCCACCACCAGCGACGACGAGGTCATCGTGCGCTCGACCATCCATCTCGCCCACAACCTCAGTCTGACCGTCGTCGCCGAAGGAGTCGAGGACGAGAACGTCCTCAAGATGCTCGCCGAACAGGAGTGCGATGCCGCCCAGGGATACTTCTTCGGCCGCCCGTGCTCAGCCGAGGAGCTCACCAGATGGCTGACCGAGTCACCGTACGGAGCGCCAGTCTGAGTCGGCGATTAGTGTCAGCGACGTGAAGCAGGAGACGACGGCGCTTACCGGCTGCTCTACACTGTCCCGACGTCGCTGCAAGACACGTATCTGAACACGATGGGGTTCGACCTCAGCCGGCAGAACTGGACGCAGCAAGCCGATAGGCATTCCCCGGTTGCATGGACGCACGCACGCCTTCATCGCCTTGTCAGGCGAATCGACTTGCTTATGCGGGGATCTCGCCTGACCCCCGCATGACGAGCTCGGCGGGGACCACTTTGCGTTGTGGCTTGCGGTCGTCGCCGTCGATGCGAGCGAAGGCAAGCTCGGCGGCTATCTGCCCGATACTATACGGGTCTGTTCGTACCACGGTCAGCCCGAACAGCTCGCCCAGCTCGACATCGTCGAAACCGACCAGGGCAATACGTTTTCGCATTGGGCCAAGTGCGTGGAGTGCGCCGACTGTGCAGCGGTTGTTTCCCGTGAAAATCGCAGTGGGGCGCTCGTCTCGGGGGAGCGTAAGCAGTCTGGATACTGCCTGCGTGGCGGCGTCTGAGGTGCTGTTTCCGACGCAGACGAGATCCGCATCCGCCTCGACGTGCGCCGCATCGAGCGCACGCCTGTAGCCCGCGAGCCTCTGGCGCGCCGTGTAGAGACGCAGATCGTCGCCGACGAACGCGATGCGGGTGTGGCCGTGCGCGAGTAGGTGCTCGACTGCTCGCATGGAGCTGGCGGCGTTCTCGATCAGAACGGTGTCGCCTTTTGCCTTTGCGGGCGGCCGGTCGAGGAACACGGTTTTGGTGTCGAAGCCGGAATCGGAGATGTAACGATGATCGCGCCCGGCCGGGACCAGGAGGAGCGCGTCGACACGGCGGCGCAGAAGCGCGGTGACGAGCTCGCGTTCGCGGCCCGGATCTTCCCGAGCGGACGCCGTGATCAAGAGGCTCGATCGCTCGCGTGCGCTCTCTTCGACGGCCTGCGCAATCGCTGAATAGAACGGGTTCGCCACGTCCTCGATCACCAGCCCCAGCGTGAACGACCTGGCACCGTGGCGGAGGCTCGCCGCTAGGTCGTTTCGCTCGTAGCGCAATTCGGCCGAGGCTCTCAGTACCTTCTCAATCGTCGTCGGCTTGACTCCCGGCTCGCCGTTGATGACCCGAGAGACCGTCTTTAGGCTCACGCCGGCGTCGCGTGCCACGTCTACCATGGTGGCCCGTGCGGTCCGTCCTTGGTTGCTTGTCCTCCCGCTCATGGTCTCGCGCCTGCTCGGAGCATACTGGCGTAGCTCGCAAGATTGACAACGTTGTCGACGGTGATCCTTGACAAACGACAACGTTGTCATTACGGTCCGCTGCGTTGACCGAGGAGACAGCGTGCGTCGACCAGAAGGAGAGGGAAGGTCGGGTGTCTGAAGGCGCAGAAGCGCGCTCGGCCGCAGCTGCTGCTGAGACCGACCGGCCGACGGCCGTGCGCTCGATGCTCTTGCCGCCAAATCAGTTGGAGCGTTTTTACGCCGGCGGCGCGAGGATCGACCGGCTGCGCTGCCGTCGCGGCAACCGTGGCGGCGGATCCGAAGACTGGGTGGGGTCGACAACGACGACGTTCGGTGACGATTACGAGGGTCTGAGCCGGATGGCCGATGGACGGTTGGCGATGGACGTCAACGAGGCGATGCCGCAGGAGCTGTTGGTTTCAGACGGCCACTCGGTGACAAGCGGTGAGACGGCGCTGGTCCCGCACGCCGCCGGGACCACGGCCCTAGAGGGGTCCGCGACGGTCATTCGCTGCCTTCCACCGGCCGTCGACGCGGGGGTTGGGCAATGGTGAACAGGACCGTCCAGCCTTCGGAGTTGCGCGGTGCCTGAGGTTGCGCAGAATCAGGTCACTCGCGCCGCTGTGGTGCAGTCGCGCCGGCCGATCCTCGAGGCCCGTGAAATCGTCAAGACCTATGGCCACGTTGAGGCTCTCCGTAGCGCGAACTTCAGCGCCTATCCAGCAGAGGTCGTCGCGTTGATCGGCGACAACGGCGCCGGCAAGAGCACTCTGATCAAGGTGCTCTCCGGGGTCGCGCGACCTGACGGCGGCGAGATCCTGTTCGAGGGCCGACCGGTTGACATCCCGTCGCCTTCGGCGGCGCAGCGCTTGGGAATCGAGACTGTCTACCAGGATCTGTCGCTCGCGCCGGACTTGGACGGCGCATCGAACATCTTCCTGGGGCGGGAGGTGACGCGGCCGGGGCTGCTCGGGAGACTGGGAGTGCTCGACAAGCGCGCGATGCATGAAGCGGCAGTCAAGGTATTCGTGGATCTGGGCGTGGCGATCGAGGATGCAGGCGCTGCCGTGGCCTACCTGTCGGGCGGACAG
>CABEDJ010000038.1_pt1 | contig 12152 bp, 10 predicted proteins | sample 3422951 | NCBI WGS metagenome assembly CABEDJ01 (sample SAMEA5534329, study PRJEB31848) | metagenome | biome: tundra; feature: field; material: soil | place: USA | collected 2013-05 | depth 0.15 m | reverse complement strand
GCCCTCACGCTCGTCGAACTTCGCCATGAAGCTGATCGCCATGCCCTCCTGGGCGGCGATCTCCTTGGCCGCGTTCTTGTAGATCGAGTGGTTATCCGCGGTCACCAGCGCGTCGGCGTAGCGGAAGTTGATCTCGTGCTGACCGAGATTGCACTCGCCCTTGGAGTTCTCCACCGCCATGCCCGCCTGCTCCATGCAGTTGCGAACGCGGCGGATCAGCGGCTCGACGCGCGCGGTGCCGAGCAGCGAGTAGTCGACGTTGTAGAGGTTGGCCGGATCGAGCTCGCGATAGCCCTTGTGCCACGCCTGCTCGTAAGTATCTCTGAACAGCTGGAACTCGAGCTCGGTGCCGGCGTTGGCCGTCCAGCCCCGCTCCGTGAGACGCGTGAGCTGAGCGCGGAGGATCTGACGCGGGGAGGCCGCGACGTCCGCGCCGTCCTCCCAAGTGAGGTCGGCCAGGCACATCGCCGTGCCCTCCTGCCACGGCACCGGGCGCAGCGTCGAGAGGTCAGGGCGCATCGCAAAGTCGCCGTAGCCGCGCTCCCACGAAGACATGGCGTACCCGTCAACCGTGTTCATCTCCACGTCGACCGCGAGCAGGTAGTTGCAGCCCTCCGCCCCGTGCGCGGCCACCTCCTCGACGAAATGACGCGCGGTGAAGCGCTTGCCCTGAAGCCTGCCCTGCATGTCGGTCAGGGCCAGCAGGACCGTGTCGATCTCGCCCGAATCAACCCGCTTTTGCAGCTCGTCGAGGTTCACGCCGACATCTCCAGGAAGGTTCGATCCAGCACAGCGCGGTGAAGGTATAGGAAATGAGCCTTAAACGCCAGACGTCCGCGGGGGCGCGCGGCGGCGGTCCGGCGCCGCTACAGCCTGCGCCGCCGGCGCGCGATCGCGCCGAGGACGAACAGGCTCAGCGCGCTGGTGAGCGCCGGCACGGCGAACAGCAGGCAGGCGTCACGGGTGAGGACGGTCAGCTCAGCCTGGCCTCCCTCGCCGACGATCACGGCGATGGTCACGGCGGCCACCGCGGCCAGCGCGCAGGCGCCGAGCGCACCGATGTGATCGCCGGAGGACGGGAACGACGCCTGGCCGCACGAGAACGCCACATACGTCAGCAACGCGAGCTTCCAGGCCGCCAGGTGGGGCAGGATATGGCGCAGCTGCCCAGGGTCGCTGATGCCGGCGACGCCGAGCGCGATCGCCAGCAGGAACGGCGGGACCAGCAACAGCGGCGCAATCGCTATCAGCGCCCCGCGCAGCGGGTCGGGGGCGGCGTGAGGGACCATGCCGAGGGTCACCGAGCCGCTGACGGGGTCACGCCGGGGATAGAACAGCCGCACACGGGCGCGACGACCGTCGGGCGTGCGCAGCTGCCCACCGACCGGCACGCGCAGGATCAGGCACGCGAGGTAATGCGCGCTCTCGTGCAGCACGGTCCCCGGCATCGCCAGCAGATAACCCAGCAGCCGCGATCCGGTCGCGTCCACGGCCGCCCAGAACAGGCGGCGCTGCCCGAGGAACAGGGCAACCGCTTCGGCCAGCAGCCCGACGACCAGCCCAGTGAGCGTGATCGTGGTTGTCCCGGATCGCATGGCAGCACTCAGATAGGGGCCGCACCCTACGGCGCCCAAGGGCCGCGGATTATGCGGCGTCACGGCCGGAAGAGACAGCGAAGACCGGGCCGCTGTGCTGCGGCCCGGTCTCGTTGCGAATCAATCCTTCGGCGGTTCAGCTCTGTGGAGTGGCGAGCAGACCGTCGGTGTTACCGGCTGAATCGGTGTAGAACCCAACCACTTCACCACGGTCATTGACGCCGTTGAGCGTCGTGGCGTCGACACCGTTGGGGTCGTTGACCGTCTGGAACCCGAATCCGGGGGCCCAGGTGAATCCGTGCATGGTGGCGCTGCTCCCGCTACCCACCGTATAGTCGCCGACGACCTCGTCTCCGTTGTTGACGCCGAATGCCTGAGTCGCGCTCGCCCCGGGGAAATTCAGCCTGATCACGTTGCCGTCGGACTGCGTCAGGAACCCTTCGGTCCCCCCCGACGAACTGGTCGCGAAGCCGGCCACGTCACCCAGGTTGTTGATCCCGGCGGCCGTTACGTTGGTGTCACCGGAGACCTTGACCTGGCTGTACTTGTGGCTGGTGATGTTGTAGGAGTACCCGTGGTTGACGCCCTTGCCGTCGGCGTAGAACCCGACCGCGATGTTGTGGTCATTGACCGCCAGCAGCTGGTCGACCTGGGGCTTGGCATTGTTGTTGGTCGGGAAGTCGACCTTCTGGAAATGCTGCCGGTGATGCGCGTAGAAGCCGAAGTTGTTGCCCTTGCTGTCGACGCCGAACCCGACCGTGATCGCGACGTTGTTGATCCCGACGACCTGCGTCTGCGTCGCACCTGGGAAGTTCTCGCTCTTGTAATTCCCCTGGCCATAGTTGGGGAACAGCGCATAGCCCCGGTTCGGATGTCCCGTTTGCCCGGATCCGAAATAGCCGGTGATCTCACCCGAGTCGTTGATCCCCAGCAGCTGGTTGAACGTCGTGTCCTTGTGATTGCTCAGCTTCTGAAATGCGTAGTTACCGCTCGCGTCGACTGGCGTCCCAGACGCCGCAGCCGCCGTTCCGGCCAAAGCGCCGACGCCCAGGATCGACGCCGCGAGCGCGCTGGCGAGACGGACCCACCGGCTTGCTGTGCGGCGGTCGCGGGGGAACGAATGGATCAGTGCTCGGTATGAGCTCATCGGGTTACCTCCAAGTTGTTGAGGACGAATCTGAAGTTGCCGTCGCCGAGGATGGTGGCAAGACGCGCGGCGCGGCGCATCGAGCAAGCGCACAGTCTTCGCGGGAGACCTTCAGGCCCAGGAGCGCGTCTCTTGGGCGTGCGTAGCGAATGGTTAGACAGTGGCCCGCGCCTGTCTAGGGCATGCCTCGCCGGGCTCGGCGGCTGATCACGAGCGCCGCGGAGCCGCTCGGCCATGGCTGTAGCCTTGTCGCAACACAACGCCCCTGTTTTTGGGCGCTAACGGGCGCCCGCCTGCCGTCGACAACGTGCGCACGTCGCTCGAGGCGCTCGGCATCGGCCACGGGACACGAAATCACGGTGGCGTCGCCTCACGATACGCATCAGCGCGGGCTCGATGGACGTCAGAACAACATCGGCAGCCAATCGAAGCACTACGAAAGCTTAAGCCTCAGCTCCTCCCCCGCCCGCCAGACCCCGCGCGGCATCGCCTCCGTCGACAACGGCATCGCCACGTTGCCCGGCGAATCGACGGCTATCAGCCCACCGCCGCAACCACGGCTGGGCTCACGACCGCCCCGCCTCGATCGATGGTGTCCTCAAGGGATCTCGCGCACCGTGATCAGGTTCGTCGCCCCAGTAGCTCCGGTCCGACGTCCGGCGGTGATGATCACACGAGCGCCCGTCGGCAGGCCCGCGAAGTCCTTGGCGGTCAGCAGAGCGGATTCGATCAGCTCGTCGACAGACTCGCTGATCGGCATCGTCCTCGCGTAGACGCCCCACTCCAGAGTGAGCTGATCGGCGACCGCCTGCTCGTGCGGGAGGGCGATGATCGGTCGTCGCCGGCGGTACTTGGCGCACGCTCGCGGCGAGCCGCCAAGCGAGGTCGGTACCAGCAGCGCGACAGCATCGAGCTCCTCGGCCAACTCGACGGCAGCGTGCATCACCGCGGCGGCGGGCGTGTCCCGCACGCCGGCCCGCGCCCGCCCGTGGATGACCGGGAACTCCTCGGCCGCCTCAGCGAGCTGCGACATCTCCCGCACCGCCTCGACCGGATACTCGCCGATGCTCGTCTCGGCGGAGAGCATCACGGCCGAGGTCCCGTCGATCACCGCGTTGGCGACATCCGTGGCCTCTGCCCGAGTGGGCTCCGGCGCATGGATCATCGACTCGAGCATCTGCGTCGCGGTGATCACCAGCTTGCCCGCCTGAGTCGCACGATAGATCGTGTCCTTCTGCATGAGCGGGACATGAGCGACCCCCGCTTCGACCCCGTAGTCCCCGCGGGCGACCATCACACCGTCCGCGACCGCGATGATCTCGTCGAGATGCTCGTAGGCCTCGACCTTCTCGATCTTGGCCACGGTTCGACCGCTCCAGCCATGCTCCTCCAGGAGCGTGCGAAGCTGCTCGATGTCCGCCGCCGAACGAACAAACGACAGCGCGACGAAATCGGCGCCGAGCTCAGCCGCCAGTGCGATATCCCGAAGATCCTTCTCGGTGATCGCCGGTAGCTCCGGCCGCGCGTAGGTCACGTTGATCCCCTTGCGCGGGGCGAGCTCCCCGGTCGAGAGCGCCCGAGCGACGACCTCCCCCGGTCCGAAGGACTCGACCACCAGACGCGGCACTCCGTCGCCGATGACGATCTCCGAGCGCTCGGACACCAGCCGCGGGAAGTCCGCAAAGTCCACGGCGATACGGTCATCCGACACCGCGGCGTCTCCCCCAAAGAACGTCACTATCTCCCCGGCCTGCACGATCCTGGGCGCGATGCTGGCCGCCAGCCGCAGCTTCGGTCCCTGCAAGTCGAACATCAATCCCACCGATCGCCTCGCACGTGCAGCCGCGCCACGAACCTCCGTAGCTCGGCGCCGCAGATCCTCGGCCGTGCCGTGCGAGCAGTTCAGGCGCGCGCAATCAATTCCAGCGGCCACCAACGAATCGAGCACTCCCGGCGGGTCGGTAGCCGGGCCGAGCGTCGCGACGATCTTCGTCCTGCGGCTGAACATCTCCGATGCTCGCGCCTAACTCGAGCCGGAGCTCTTCTGATGAAGCTGCATGGCGTGGCCTCCTGGTACAGGGATCCACGCAGCATCGTAGCCCCACCGCTCGCGCCGTGTGCGAAGCTTGCACGCCTGTGGCACGGCTGCCGTTTGACCCTATCGCCGAGGCTCGCCGCCAATGGCGCGCACACTGGGGACCCGCGGCGGTGCCCTCGATGGCGGCGGTCACGTCGATCATGCGCGCGGAGCAGATCCTGATCGCGCGGCTCAACGAGCTGCTGCGGCCGTGGAGGCTCACATTCCCCCGTTACGAGGGTCTGATGCTTTTGTACTACAGCCGCAACGGGTCTTTGCCGCTGGGCAAGATGGGCGCGCGCCTGCAGGTGCACCCGACGAGCGTCACGAACATCATCGACGGGCTGGAGCGCCTGGAGTATGTGCAGCGCAGACGGCATGAGCGAGACCGCCGCACGACGATGGCCTCGATCACCGTTGAAGGCCGCGAGGCGGCTGAGGCCGCCACGGTGGCGCTCAACCAGGCGCGGTTCGGCACGGCCCCGCTACGCAAGGGTGAGCTGGAACAGATCTCTGACGTGCTGCGCCGGCTGCGGGAGCACGAGGACGAGTTCGTCTCCGAGGGTTAGTTGCGTGATCATAACCAATGTGCGATATTCCGACTATTGTATGGCCTACTAATTGAAACAGGTGCCGAATGACCGTCCCTGTCGCGTCCGTAGATGCCACTCCGACCTCCTACTCAGACTGGCTGGAGGCCTATGGCCTCGCGCCTGAGCGGGATGCGACCTTCACGACGCTGTCCGCCGAACCGGTCAGGCCGCTTTACACCGAGCGCGACCTTCCGTCAGCGGATCGGATCGGGCTGCCTGGCGGGTTTCCGTTCACGCGCGGGGTGTATCCGTCGATGTACCGCGGGCGGCTGTGGACGATGCGCCAGTTCGCCGGTTTCGGCACGGCGGCAGAGACCAACGAACGTTTCCGTTACCTGCTGGACCACGGCCAGACTGGCCTTTCGACGGCGTTCGACATGCCGTCGCTGATGGGCCATGACTCCGATTCGCCGCGCTCGCTCGGCGAGGTCGGCCGCGAAGGGGTGGCGGTCGACACGCTTGACGACATGCGAACCCTGTTTCAGGGGATCGACCTCGGCGAGGTCAGTGTCTCGATGACGATCAACGCGCCGGCGGCGATCATGCTCGCCTTCTACGTCGTCGCCGCCGAACAGAACGAGGTGCCGGCCGATCGTCTGAGCGGCACGATTCAGGCCGACATCCTCAAGGAGTACATCGCCCAGAAGGAGTGGTGCTTCCCGATCGACCCCGCGATGCGTCTGCTGGGCGACATGATCGAGTGGTGCTCGACGGACATGCCGCGCTGGCACCCGGTCTCGATCTCCGGCTACCACATCCGCGAGGCCGGCTCCACCGCCGCGCAAGAGCTCGCATTCACACTGAAGGACGGCTTGACCTACATCGAGCAGGCGGTGCAGCGCGGACTGAACGTCGATGACTTCGCGCCGCGGCTGAGTTTCTTCTTCAACGCGCAGATCGACTTCTTCGAGGAGATCGCCAAGTACCGCGCGGCGCGGCGAATCTGGGCGCGCGAGTTGAAGGAGACGTTCGGCGCCAAGAACCCGCGCTCGTGGCTGATGCGCTTCCACACCCAGACCGCCGGCGTCAGTCTCACCGCCCAGCAGCCGCTCAACAACATCACCCGGACAGCGATCGAAGCGCTCGCCGGCGTGCTCGGCGGCACCCAGTCACTGCACACCAACAGCTACGACGAGGCGCTCGCGCTCCCTACGGAGGACGCGGTCAGGATCGCGCTGCGGACCCAGCAGATCATCGCCCATGAAACCGGCGTCGCGAACACGATCGACCCGCTCGGCGGCAGCTACTTCGTCGAGGCGCTCACCGATGAGATCGAAGCCAAGGCCTACGAATACTTCGCCAAGATCGACGAGCTCGGCGGGATGGTCCAAGCGGTGAAGCAGGCCTACCCGCAGCGTGAGATCGCCGACGCGTCATACCAACTGCAGACCGAGATCGACGCCGGCCGGCGGATCGTCGTCGGGGTGAACAGCTTCACCGAAGGCGATCACAACCAGACGCCGATTCTCAAGATCGACCCCACCCTCGAGCAGAAACAGATCGACCGCACCAGAGCCGTCCGCGCGCGCCGCGACTCCGCCACCGTCGAGGCGTCGCTGGTCGCACTGAAGCAGGCCGCGGCCAACGAAAGCGAGAACCTGATGCCCTATCTGCTCGATGCCGCCCGCGCCCACACCACAGAAGGCGAGCTAGTCCAGGCACTGCAGGATGTTTGGGGCGACTACCGCGAAGCGCCGGTCTTCTAGCAGGTCGCTCCGAGCCCAAGAGAAGTTCGCATGACGCCGGTAGCAGATGAGCTCCGATTCGACGGTCGCGTGGCGATCGTGACCGGGGCCGAGCAGCCCATAGCCCTTGACCCACCCTTTGGCAGCGAAGGCGACCGTCGCACTGCTCGATGTCTGAGCCGCAGGTCCCGCACAGCTCGAGCCTCAGGATCGCGTCGTCGAGACCGACCTTCAGGCGCTCGAACTCGTGCACCTCGAACGTCTCCGTGCGGGTCTGCACGACCGCCCTGCTTGAGCGCACCACAGGCTCGGCTGACAGCCGGGTGCCCATGTAGTTAAACGACGTCACCTCCTCCTCGCCCATCCGCTCCCAGAAGCGCGACGCGCTGAACCGGTCGTCGAGCACCAGCCGGGCACCGCTGATGATCGCGGAGATCACCGAGGTGAACCTGGCGTTGACGTGAAACAGCGGGAACGCGGTGTAGAGCACGTCCTGCGCCGTGTACTCCATCAGCTCGATGTTGGCCCGAGCCAGCTGGAGGTTCGCCGGAATCGTGGTGGGCGCGGTCTCCGGCCTCACGGATGTCTGATCGAAGTAGGTCGTGGCCACGCGGGCGACTGGCACTTCTGCCAGGACGTGGGCCCGGGTCCGAGCCCGTAATCTCCGCCGGATGCCTCGTGACTTCCAGCTGCCTTTCACCCTCCCGGCCGGAGCAACGGAGGTCGTGCTGGTCAGGCACGGCTCAGCCGCGAAGTCGACCAGCGAAGCAACGATCGATCTGGTCGACGGCCAGAGCGACCCGCCGCTGACCAAGCTTGGGCTGGAGCAGGCCGCCGCGGTCGGCGCGCGCCTCGCCGGCCGGCGTGCTGACGCATTGTTCGTCACGCCGCTGCGGCGCACCCAGCAGACGGCCAGACCGCTCGCCGAGCGTTTCGGCCGCGATCCGGTGGTGATCTCCGAACTGCGCGAGGTCCATCTTGGTGATTGGGAGGGGCAGCTCAACGATCGGGTCGCGCACGACGACGAGCTCACGAAGGAGATCTTCTCCGCCGAGCGCTGGGACGTGATTCCCAACGCCGAACCGATGGAACTGTTCTCGGGTCGTGTCGCGCGCGGGATGGAGCTCCTGGTGGATTCGGTTGGACCGGACGCCATCGCCGTGGCCGTGGTGCACGGTGGCGTGATCGCCGAAGCCTGCCGTCAGGTCACCGGCAGCCAGGCGTTCGCGTTCCTGTATGCGGAGAACGGCTCGGTCACCAGGATCATGCGGTTGCCGAGCCGCCGGTGGGCGCTGATCAGTTTCAACGACACCGCCCACCTGCAGCACGGCGGAGTCTGAGCAGGCGACTGCGCTGGCACCGTGCCGACCGTTCTCCTCGTCCGTCACGCCCAGGCGTCCTTCGGCACCACCGACTACGACGTGCTCTCGGCGCGCGGGCGCGAGCAGGTGATCGCGCTGGCCGATGCGCTTGCGCGGCGGGGTACTCGCACCGATCGGGTCGTCAGCGGTTCCCTGACCCGTCAGCTCGATACCGCCGCGCCGATCGCCGCCGCCGCCGGCACCGATGTCGCGGTCGATGCCCGCTGGAATGAATATGACTCAAACCACGTCATGGCTCAGCACTCGACGTCCGCAGCCAGACAGGAGCGACCTGGCGCAAGCAATCTCCCGGCCGTCTCCTCGCGTGATTTCCAAGCCGGTCTTGATGCGGCCCTGCTCGCCTGGATCGACTCGGACCCGGGCCATGGGCCGGCGGAATCTTGGGATGTCTTCATCGCCAGAGCCACCGGAGCACTTGCGGCCGTCGTAGCGGAGCTGGAGTCCGGCGAGACGGCGTTGGTGTTCACCTCAGGCGGCATCGTCGCCGCGATCTGCGTCGCACTTCTCGGCCTGCCCGCTTCGGCTTTCGTGGCCTTCAACCGAGTTTCGGTGAACACCGGGATCACCAAGCTGGCGCATGGGCGCAGCGGAACATCGCTGGTGTCCTTCAACGACCACGCGCACCTGGAGCGGCCCGGCGATCGGCTCATCACCTCGCGGTGAAAGCGTCTTCGCGCCGACGTGATCCGTCGATGCCAGCTGATCCTCATACCGGCTCTGATTCGGTCGCCACGGTTGGCTGCGAGCTGGCCTGCGCGGCCGGCCGGGACGTTCGGTGAACGCCGAGGGAGGTCAGAACATGAAGTCCGGGACCGCGCCGGTGGCGAGTACGACCGCGTTCACGTTGGTGATCATTGGGACCACAGTCGTCAATGTTGCCCTGCCGGCGTTGCGCTGTTCATCCTCGGGACCATGGCTTCGGCGCCGCGTTCGGATGATCTGCTCGAGTTGCTGACAGCACCGCCGATCGACGCTTATGCCCTGCTCGAGCTTGCCCTCGAATGGGACGGCGTCGTCGGCGCCGAGGCACAACTCGCCGCAGCGCTGAGACTGTTCGTGATCACCCGTGACCCACTCGACTGGCTTGCGGGTCGCGGCAGCGCCTGGGCGACCTCAAATGCCGACGGTGACGCCCTGGAACTGCCGGTGTACGTCGCGCGCGATGAGGTCCAGCGGCGGGTGGAGGCGAACGAAGGGGATCTCGTGGCGGCGCTCGGGCGTTTGGGCGAGACGGCCGTGATCGCGGCCGCGCGGTGCCAGGGCATCATCTTTGCCGGCGCCATCCAACGGGCGCGCACGAGCAACCCGGCAGGATGGCGCGCAATCGGCAAGGGCGCGGCGCGCCTCGGCGGCGTTCCCGAGCCGGCCGGCAACCCCGTGCCACAGCGTCGCCGCACGCCCCCAGGCCGCAACGGGCCCTGTCCGTGCGGCAGCGGTCGCAAGCACAAGCACTGCTGCGGACAGTGACGCTTGCGGCGGGCGCGTCGGCCTGTGGCTCAGCGGCCAGGATCTCTGCTGGGGATTTCGTTCGCTGAGAGCGAGAAAGTCGGTGCCGCGCCTGCCTTCACCGTCCGCCGGTGCTGCCATCATCGCGCGCTCGCAGTGATGCCACGACTCGCCAGCCAAGCTCATGCCACGGCCGAGAACGGGTCGCGGCACGCGGCTGCGGTAGGCGAGCATTCCGAGCCGGACAGGGAGGCCGTCGCCCCCTCAGCGCTCCACCTGTACGGACCGCTGCTGGAGCGTTTGGAGGAGGCGTCCCCGGTTCTCGATCAGCGCTCGGCGCTGGTCGACCAAGCGCTCGAGGTGTGGGCGCGGCCGGGCTTTGAGACGTTCATCTGCCAGTCGCGGCTGCGGTTCGAGCCGTTTCCGTATCAGCTTGAGGCGGCCGCACGGGTGCTTCGCCACATGCAGGGCCGAGCGATCCTGGCCGACGAGGTCGGGCTCGGCAAGACGATCGAGGCGGGGATCGTGTTGAGCGAGCTTCGCCTCCGCGGGCTGGCGGGTCGCGTGCTCGTGTTGACTCCCGCCGGCCTGGTGGGACAGTGGTGCGAGGAGCTGGAGCGCAAGTTCGCGCTCCCGTGCGTGATCGCCGACGGGCGCTTTGAGGCGCCGCTGTCGGAGGGCATTGCGCCGATCGTCGTCGCATCGCTGGCGGCCGCTCGCCGAGACCGGTTGCGGGCCGAGCTGACCGGTCCGACCTGGGACCTGGTGATTGCCGACGAGGCACACAGGCTGAAGAACGCGCGCAGTGCGTCGGCGCGACTGGCCCGCTCGCTGCGCACGCGGTACATGCTGCTGCTGACCGCGACCCCGATCGAGAACCGGCTGTCGGACCTGTTCCAGCTCGTCAACCTCGTGCGACCCGGATTGCTCGGCGGCGCCGCCGAGTTCCGGGCTCGGCATGGTCGTGGCGGCGGAGCGGAGGTGCGCAACGTCGCGTCGCTGCAGCTCGCGCTGCGCGAGCTGATGGTCCGCCATCGCCGCAGCGAGATCACGGTGATGCTGCCGCGGCGGCTCGCCGAGACGATCCGCGTGGCTCCTGGCGCGGAGGAGGCGGAGCTATACCGCGCGATCTCCGGGCGGGTGCGCGACCAGGCGCGCGAGGCGACAACGTCACGCATCCTGGCTCTCCGCAGCATCCAGCAGCTGGCCGGCTCGAGTCCCTGGGCGTGTGCCGAGAGCCTCGCCAAGCTGGGTTGGGAGGATCTGGCCCAGAAAGCGGCGAGCGTTTCAAGCACCGCCAAGGCCAAAGCGTTGCTTGAGTTGCTCGGTCGCCACCGAGCCCGCGGCGAGAAGGTCGTCGTGTTCACCGCGTACCGCCGCACGCTACAAGCGCTCGCTGCGCTGGTCACCGATCACGGCTTCGACGCCGCCGTCTACCACGGCAGCTTGACCCGCGCCGACAAGGACGCCGCGGTCGGCCGCTTCGCCGACGCGACGCCCGTGCTGCTGAGCACCGAGGCGGCGGGCGAGGGGCGCAACCTGCAGTTCTGCCACGTGATGGTCAACTTCGACCTGCCGTGGAACCCGATGCAGATCGAGCAGCGCTTGGGGCGAATCCACCGCATCGGGCAGCAGCACGACGTTCAGCTCACCAACCTGGTGTCGCGAGGCACGCTGGAGGAGCGCCTGCTTGAGGTGCTTCAGGCGAAGATCAACCTGTTCGAGCTCGTAGTTGGCGAGCTCGACATGATCCTCGGGCGGGTCGCCGATGATCTGGACTTCGAGACGCTCGTCTTTCAGCACTACATCGCCAGTCGCGACGACGCCGAGTTCGGGACCCGGCTCGAGGGGGTCGGCGACGAGCTCGCGCGAGCGCGAGTCGGCTACCTCGCCAATCGCGAGCGGATCGACGAGCTCGTCGCTGGTAACTGATGGCAACGCCGATGCCACCGGTCAACGAGGAGCCGGCCATGAGCTTCTGGCTTGCCTACGCGGAGGGGGAGGGCGCGCTGGTCGAGGACCGAGGCGATCACGCGCTGGTGCTGCTGACCGACCCGCTCCAGGAGGAGAGCGAGCTGCCAGACGAAGTCACCGTCACCTCGCACCCCGACATCGCCCGTGAAGACGGGGCGGTGCTGCTGATCGCCGGGCATCCGGCGGTCGAGCGCGCGGCCGGCTCGGTGCTGGCCGAGGGTGACACGGGCAGCGCCCATCTGCCCTGGCCGGC
>CABEDJ010000022.1_pt1 | contig 12258 bp, 13 predicted proteins | sample 3422951 | NCBI WGS metagenome assembly CABEDJ01 (sample SAMEA5534329, study PRJEB31848) | metagenome | biome: tundra; feature: field; material: soil | place: USA | collected 2013-05 | depth 0.15 m | reverse complement strand
CGATGATGCCGCTGACGCTGTTCGCCAGCCGCAACTTCAGCGTCGGCAACTTGACCACGCTGCTGCTGTACGGGGGGCTCAGTGTGGCCACCTTCTTCGTCGTCGTGTTCATTCAGCAGGTGGGCGGCTACACGCCGCTGGAGGCCGGGCTCTCGCTGCTGCCGATCACGATCGTGGTGTTCGCGCTCTCCCGGCGCTTCGGCGCGCTCGCCGACAAGCTCGGCCCGCATCTGTTCATGGCCGGCGGCCCGATCGTGGCCGGGGTCGGGCTGCTGCTGCTCGTCCGCACGGGGGCCGGCGCCGATTATCCGACGACGGTCCTGCCGGGCGTGCTCGTGTTCGGGCTGGGTCTGGCGGCGACGGTGGCGCCGCTGACCGCGACGGTGTTGAGTTCGGTGCAGCCGGGCCATTCCGGTCTGGCCAGCGGCGTCAACAACGCCGTCGCGCGGGTCGCCGGACTGCTGGCGATCGCTGCGCTGGGCGCGGTCGTGTCGGCCGGCTTCGCCAGCCGCCTCGACCACGACCTGGCGGGCGCTCGGCTCACGCCGCAGGCCCGCGCTGCCGTCGCCCGCGCGCGCACGCGTCCGCTGGTCACCGACGCCGGCGCCGTGCCCGCCGCTGACCGGGCGGTGGTCCAGCGCGCCCTGGTGGAGGCGTCCGTGTACGCGTTCCGGATCGGGATCGGGATCGGCGCCGGGCTGGCGCTGCTGGGTGGCGCGATCGCGCTGGTGGGGATCGAGAATCCGCGCCGTCGCGTGGCCTGCGTCGACTGCCCGGGCGGCGCCCTGGCGGGGGCCAGCTCCGCCATTGCCCAGGACGACGGCTCCGTCGGCGCGCTGTCCGCGCCCGTGGTGGCCGCCGCCGATTCGCGCGTCTAGGCCTACTAGGCCACCTGCAACCTGAACAGGCTTGCGAAGCGCAGCGCCAGGAACGGATCACCGGAGAGCGAGAAGCGCCCGCTGGACAGCAGCTGCGGCCAGCGCCTGCCGCCGGAGACGATTGCCGTCGTCCGGGACGAGCTCGACACGCTCGTTGCGGGGATCGTCGCCGCGGTACGCGCGCTGCCTGGCGAGGCGCGGCCGGCCTCGCCTCCCGCGCCGGGGTTTCGGCGCCAGCGGCGATCGCGCTAGCCGAAGCGATCTTCGTCTACGGCGACGAGCTGGCCACCCACGTGGTCGAGGGCTATCTGCGGATCCAATCCGACCACGCCGGCGAGCGCGAGCGCCGCCGGCGCCGGCTCGCGGCGCTGCTGCTCGACCCGGCCGGGCAGGATCCCGAGGCGGTGGCGCGCGCGGCGGAGCTGGCCCGCTGGCCGATCCCCAGGCAGCTGTCCGTGCTGGCGCTGGCCGGCGCGCGCACCGTGCCCGGCTCGACCGGGGAGCAGCCGGCGCTGAGCTTGACCGGGGAGCAGCCGGCGCTGAGCTTGACCGGGGACGTGGCCGCGCTGGGCCCAACGGTGCCCCCGCGTGAAGCGCACGGCTCGCTGCGCTGGGCTCGCCTGACGCTAGCCCTCTCCCAGCAGGGGGCGCTGCCCGTAAGGATCCCCTCCGCGCCGAGGACCACCTGCCCGAGCTGATCCTGTTGGGCGATGGGGAGCTGGCGCGGGCGCTGGTCTCGCGACGGCTGGCCGCGCTGGCGCCACTGCCGGGCCCCGAGCGCGAGCGACTGTTGGACACGCTCGGCGCGTGGCTGGCCCACCAGCGTCACACGCCCACGATCGCCACCCGACTGCACGTTCACCCCCAGACCGTGCGCTACCGCATCGGCCGCCTGCGCGAGCTCCTGGGCGAGGTGCTGGACACGCCCGACGGCCGCTTCGAACTAGAGCTCGCGCTGCGAATGCGGGCGAGCCTCGGTCTGAGCTAGCCCCAACGCGGAAAATGGGGCCAGCGCGGCGGGGAGCGGGCGGCGAAATTGGAATTGGGCCCACGCGGGCGTTACCCGCCCATACCATTCTGCGGGTGACTCGCGCATCGGGGACTCTCAAGGCGTCAAACCGGTGGAGTGGACACTGGCAAGGCATGTGTCCTCGCCGGCGAGACGGGTATGCCTGTCCCGCTGCGCCCCCGTGCAGCCGACCCGGGTATGCCAATCGAAGCGGCGGTGTCTGCCTGGTCGTGCTGCTGTTGCTGTGCGGGTGCGGGCACTCAGGGCCCGCGAGGACCGCCAGGACCGCCAGCCCCAAATCGGGCGCTCGTGCCTCGACCACGTCTCCGGCTACGCCGTGCGTCCCCAACCCCCGCGCGGCTATGGCCCGCTTCCTGACCGTGGCTCCCAATCGCATCGCCCTGGCGGCCTCCACGGGTAACAACTCGATGCCCCAGTGTTCATTCCGGGCTCGTGTCGCCGGAAAGGCACGCGTCGACGCCACCGCCAACGTCGACAACGGCGCCCAGCCCTACTTCGTGCTCGAGCGGGCCGCGATCGAGGCCGCTCAGCAGTTCACCGTGTCACGGATGATCGCTGCGCCGCAGGCGGTCACCGGGCTCGGGATCGAGGCCGACTGGTTTCCGGCCGAGACGCAACTGATGGCCACCGACGGGATCCGGCTGATCACCGTGTCGGTCAGCTGGCGCGGCAGCCCCCAGGCCCGCCAGCGGGCGCTGGCCGAGGCGCTGGCACGGACCTATCTGAGTCACCCGAAACGAAGATCCCTCGCCAAGGGCTACCCGTGACGAGTCGGTCCCAGCTGCACCGCTGGCCCGGCGCGATCGCCGCCGTGACCTCAGCTTGAGCCACGGATGCCTGGGTAGGACCGGCGTCGGCTTTGTCGACACCCTGTTCCTGGACGGCACGTTCCCGCTCGAGCCGCCTTCACGCCCGGGATCGCGGTGACGGCTACGCTGCCCGGCCATGCCCTTCGTCGCCCTGATCACCGGCGCGTCCAGTGGGATCGGCGAGGCCACCGCGCGGCGGCTGGCCCGCGAACCGGGCGCGCGGCTGGTGCTGGTGGCGCGGCGGCGTGAGCGGCTGCAGGCGCTGGCCAGCGAGCTGGGTGCAACGACCGTGATCGCGGTGGACCTGACCGAAGCGGGCGCCCCGCAGACGGTGCTGGAGGTCGTGGAGCGCGAGCACGGTGAGCTGCACCTGCTGGTCAACAACGCCGGCGCCGCCTGGCGCGGGCGCTTCGCCGAGACCGGCTGGGCCAACGTCGATCGCCACATGAAGCTGAACTTCGAGGCGCCGGTGCGGTTGACGGAGGCCCTGCTGCCGTTGCTGCGAGTCACGGCCGGCAAACACGAGGGCGCAAGCCCGCCAATCTCGATCGTCAACGTCGCGAGCACCGCCAGCCGCGTCTCGCGGCCCAGCTCGGGCGCCTACTCGGCCAGCAAGTTCGCGCTGGCCGGCTGGAGCGATGCGCTGCATGCCGAGGAGCGCCCGCACGGCATTCACGTGGGCCTGGTACTGCCGGGGTTCGTGCGGACCGAGGGCTTCCCCGCCACCGAGCTGATCGACCGCATGGCGACGCGCTGGCTGGTCTCCTCGCCGGAGGTCGTCGCCGAGGCGATCGTGCAGGCGGGCCCGGGCGGGAAGGTAGAGCGCTATGTCCCGCGGTACTACTGGATCGGCGCGGCGCTGCGGTTGCTCGCCCCGGCGCTGGTGCGGCGCGCCACTCGCGGGGGCGCGCTGACCACCGCCACCAAGGCCGGGGAATAGTCCTCCGGCCGCGCGCTACAGCACCGTAAGTTAGTAACCTACACTCGCGTAACTAAGCGATCGAGGAGCTTTGAACATGAACGCAAGCGCGCGCCGTGTGGCCGTGCTGGGCGGCAGCCGGATTCCCTTTGCCCGCCAGAACGGCCCCTACGCAAAGGCCTCCAACCCGGACATGCTGACCGGCACGCTCGACGAGCTGGTGACCCCGTTTTGGGCTTCAGGGTGAGGTGCTGCTGGCCAGCGAGGAATGGGCCGTCGCTCACGCCCTCCCCGTGCAGGCGTTCCTGACCGCGGCCCAGACGGCGGCGGTCGACCACTTGCACAAGCGCGAGGGGCTGCTGATGGCGCCCGCCTACGCGATGCCCAAGATGCTGACGCGGGCCGGAGTGGGGCTGGCGGAGCTCGACTTCTACGAGATCCACGAGGCGTTCGCGGCTCAGGTGCTGTGCACGCTGAAGGCGTGGGAGGACCCCGTCTTCTGCCGCGAGCGCCTGGGGCTCGAGCAGCCGCTGGGTGCGATCGATCGCGACAGGCTCAACGTTCACGGCGGTTCGCTCGGCGCGGCCGGCGGACTGGGTATAACCCCGATCATGGAGGCCGCGCATTGACCGACCGCTACCGGCAATTCGTCAATACCCCGATCGGGCGGACCGTCGCCAAGCAGATCGGGCTGCCCAACCCGCCCCGGCTGGAGCGCTATGAGCCGGGTCAGCCCGTGGTCTCGGGCACCGTGCTGCTCGACGGCGCCCCCGGAGGCCGGCTGGCCGCCGCGGCCGCCTCGGTGCTGGCCGCGGTCGAGGCCGACGTGGTCACCTCGATGGACGAGCAGGTGCGCAGCGCCGCCGGACGCCAACCTGCAGGCCGGCATCTGGAATCCCGACGCGCCTACCGAGCAGCGCTTCAAGGCGCTGGTGTTCGACGCCACCGGAATCGACTCCAGCGAGCGGCTGGTCGACGCCTGGGCATGCCTGCATCCGACGATCCGGCGGATCGGCGAGTGTGGTCGTGTGATCGTGCTGGGGACGGCGCCCGAGGACTGCTACGGCCCGCAGGAGGCAATCGCTCAGCGAGCGCTGGAGGGCCTGGTGCGGGCCGTCGGCAAGGAGGTCAAGAAGGGCGCGACCGCCCAGCTGCTCTACGTGCGCTCCAGAGCCGAGCAGCAGCTGGAATCGAGCCTGCGGTTCTTCCTCTCACCCAAGTCGGCCTTCGTCTCGGGTCAGGTGGTCAGGATCGGCCGGGCCACGGCCAAGCTCAGCGGCGCGATCGACTGGGAGGCTCCGCTGACCGGCAAGGTGGCGCTGGTCACCGGCGCCGCGCGGGGGATCGGCGCGGCGATCGCGCAGGTGCTGGCGCGCGACGGCGCCCACGTCGTCGGGCTCGACGTGCCGGCGATGGGCGACGAGCTGGCGGCCGTCCTGGGCCGCATCGGGGGCTCCTCGCTGACCGCCGACATCACCGGCGCCGACACGCCGGCAATGATCGCCACGCACCTGCTGGAAGCGCACGGCGGGGTGGACGTGGTCGTGCACAACGCCGGCGTGACGCGCGACAAGACGCTCGGGCGGATGAGCGAGGACCTGTGGAGGCAGGTGATCGACATCAACCTCACCGCTCCGCAGCGGATCGACAAGGCGCTGTTCGCCCACGAGGCCGTGCATCCCAACGGGCGGGTGATCTGCGTCTCCTCGATCAGCGGCATCGCCGGCAACGCGGGTCAGACCAACTACTCGACCTCCAAGGCCGGCGTGATCGGGTTCGTGCAGGCGTGGGCGCCGGCGCTGGCCAAGCGCGGCGTGACGCTCAACGCGGTGGCGCCGGGGTTCATCGAGACGAACATGACCGCGGCGATGCCGATCGCGATCCGCGAGGCCGGTCGCCGGATGAACAGTCTCTCGCAGGGCGGCCTGCCGGTCGACGTGGCCGAGACGATCGCCTGGTTTGCCAGCCCGGGCTCGGCCGGGGTCACCGCCAACGTCGTGCGCGTCTGTGGGCAGAGCCTGCTGGGGGCTTAAGTGCTCCCCACCGTAAATACCTTCGAGGAGCACTGAGCGATGGCCGAACGTGAGCTGCGCAGCAGCCCGTCGATGGCGGCCCTGTTCGCCCGCGCGGGCGTGTCGATGATTCCCGGCGCGTCGCGGCTGCCGTTCGTCGGCGGCGGTGGCGGTGGCGGTGGCGGTGGCGGTGAGAGGATCCACGAGCTGTCACTGGCGCTGAGCGACGTGGCGATCGACCGCGACCGGCTGGTCGCCTATGACCGCGTGTGCGGTTTCGCACTCAGCGACCGCCTGCCGCCCACCTATCCGAACATGCTGGCCTTCCCGCTGCATCTGGCGCTGATGACCGACGGGCGCTCGGTCGACGGGCCTGGCGCTGCCAGAGCGCGAAGGGATTGCGAGCGCGATGCCCATAAGTGTCGTGATTCGAATTTATGAATCAGGGCACTAGGGCTGATCGTCGTCGAAGTCGTCGAACAGCGCCGTCAGGCAGTCGAGTACCCGGGCAGAGGTCAGCAGCTCCTGGTCGCTGAACTCCTGCAGCGCCACCCGCCACCGCGGCTCCAGGCGCGCATGGCGCTCCTGGACCACGGCCCGCCCGCGCTCGGTCAGCGACACGATCACGACTCGCTTGTCGCTCTCTGAGCGGGTCCGCTGCACGAGGCCGCCGGCCGCCAGGTGATCGAGCATCGGCGTCACCGTGGCGGGGGATAGATCGGCCGCGAACGCGAGCTCACGGGAGGACAGCCCGGTGCTCTGCGCCAGCCCGAACAGCAGGCTGTACTGGGCGTAGCTGAGCTGCCCGGGACGATGGGTGTCGCGCCCACGCAGGCGCCGCACAGCTCCCATCGCGGCTTTGAACGAACGTCCCAGACGTCCCAGTGGCTCCAGCTCGGACGCCGGCGAGGCCCGCATCTCGGTGCTCATACCACCACTGCCTCGCCGACTGACTCGGGTGGCGCGGCCTGCACGTTGGCGGCCCGGGCCGCGCGTTCGGCGCGCATCAGGATCACGCAGGGCACGATCGCCAGCGCGGTGATCCCGGCCGAGGCCCAGAACGCCGTGCCGTAGGCCGACGCCGCGCCCGACAGCGTGTGCACGCCGGTCAGCGCGCGCTGCAGCACCACCGCCAGCAGGGCGGTGCCGATCGAGCCGCCGACGCGCTGCAGGACGTTGAGCTGCGGCGTGGCGTGCGCCAGCTCGGAGCGCTCCAGCGAGGCGAACGCGGCCGCCATCGCCGGCATGAAGGCAAAGCCGATCCCCATGCCGCGGATCAGCATCGCGAACGACAGCCACACGATCGAGGTGTGGTCGCCGATCATGCCGAACGGGATCGTCGCGATCGTGGTCACGATCACGCCGAACAGGGCCAGCGGCCCTCCGCCGAGGCGGTCACTGAGCTTGCCCGCGAGCGGCATCACGAGCGCCATCCCGAGCCCCTGCGGAGCGGTCAGCAGTCCGGTGTCGACGACATTCTCATGGCGGATCCCCTGCCAGTAGAGCGGCAGCAGGATCATCCCGCCAAACAGCGCCGCGCCGAGACAGAACATCGCAAACGAGGCCGACGAGAAGGTGCGGCGGCGGTAGAGCCGCAGGTCCAGCAGCGGTTTGGGCACCCGCAGCGCGTGCACGGCGAAGGCCGCGGTCAGCGCGAGACCAACCAGGATCGGGACCATGACCTTCGCTGCGACGAAGCTGCCGGTGATCCCGATCTCGGCCAGGCCGTAGGTGACCAGCGGCAGTCCGGTGGCCATCAGGACCAGGCCGCGGTAGTCCAGCGGGTCGGCCAGCCCGCGCTCGACTCGGGGCAGCACCCGCAGCGCGGCGATCACGGCGATGATCCCGATCGGGAGGTTGACGTAAAAGATCCACCGCCAGCTGGCGTTGTCGAGGATCAGGCCGCCGATCGCGGGGCCGAAAATCGGGGCGAGCATCGCCGGCACCGCCACGATGCTCATCACGCGTCCCATCCGTTTTGGTCCCGCCGCCTCGGCCATCATCAGCTGGCCAATCGGCAGGATCATCCCGCCGCCGATCCCCTGCAGCACGCGGAACAGAATCAGCTCGGTGGTCGAGGTGGCCAGTCCGCACAGCGCCGAGCCGGCGGTGAACAGAACCAGCGACACCAGGTAGACGGACTTCGCGCCGAACCGTCGGGCCGCCCAGCCGGTGACCGGGATCACCGCGGCCAGCGACAGCATGTAGCCGGTCACCACCCACTGGATCTGGGCGATCGTCGAATGCAGCTCGCGCCCGAGCGTGTCGAGTGCGACGTTGACGATCGTTGTGTCGAGGATCGACATGATCGATCCGACGATCACCACGGCGCTGATCCGCCAGACGTAGGCGTCGATGCGGTCGGGATCGTCCGTCACGGTGATCTCCCCAGGATCGTTAGGTACCGAACCATTCGGCTCCTAACCGTAACAACCATGATCGCGTCGTCAAGGGCCGGCGGAGACACGGTGGTGGCCCGCTGGACCGCCTGCCGGTACTCGTGGTCTGTCTGATCGGGCGCGCTAGCCGTAGCGGACGGCCCGTCGCGCGGGGACGATCGTCCGGCCTGAATCGGACGCGGTTGAGCACGGCCGCGGGCTTCGGACGCGCTTGCGAGCGAGCTCTGACGCGGCCGCGAGACGCCGGATCAGCCCGCCGCCGTCTATCGTCCGGAGTCCATGACCACGTTTACCGACCTCGGACTCGCTCCTGACATCCTTGCTGCGATCCAGGATGTCGGTTACGAAGCTCCGAGTCCGATCCAGGAGCAGGGCATACCGCCGCTGCTCGAGGGTCTTGACGTGATCGGCCAGGCGCAGACCGGCTCGGGCAAGACGGCGGCATTCGGTCTGCCGATGCTCCAGTACGTCGACCCCTCCGAAAATGATGTCCAGGGGCTCGTGCTGACGCCGACGCGTGAGCTCTGCATCCAGGTCACCCAGGCGCTGCGCGCGTATGGCAAGCGCAAGGGGGTCGACGTGGTGGCGGTCTTCGGCGGCGCGCCGATCCGCAGCCAACAGGCCCAGCTGCGGGCGGGCGGCCAGATCGTCGTCGGCACTGTCGGGCGGGTCAAGGACCTGATCTCCCGCCACTCGCTGATGCTGCACTCCTGCCGCTTCGTCGTGCTCGACGAGGCCGACGAGATGCTAGACCTCGGTTTCCTGGAGGACGTCGAGAAGATCCTCTCGCTGACTCCGTCCAGCCGCCAGACCGCGCTGTTCTCGGCGACCATGCCCCCTGAGATCAGGCGGCTCGCCGATCAGTACCTGTATGACCCGGTCACGGTCAAGGTCAAGACCGACACCCTGACGGTGGACACCGTTGAGCAGTTTGCGCTCGAGGTCTCCGCGCGGGAGAAGCCCGAGGCGCTGGCGCGGGTCCTGGAGGCCGAGCGCCCGGAGCAGGCGCTCGTGTTCGTGCGCACGAAGATTCGGTGCGACCAGCTCTATCGCTCGCTGCGCGACAAGGGGATGAACGTCAAGGCGCTACACGGCGATATGACCCAGGGCTCCCGCGACGGGGTGATGATCTCCTTTAAGGACGGTCGCCTACCGCTCCTGATCGCCACCGACGTGGCCTCTCGCGGACTCGACATCTCCGGCATCTCGCACGTGATCAACTTCGACGTGCCCATCTCGCCCGACGTCTACGTCCACCGGGTCGGGCGAACCGGCCGCGTCGGGCGCAGCGGCCGCGCGATCACCTTCTACGAGCCCCGCCAGGCGCGCGACATTCAGGCGATCGAGCGCCACGCGGGCGTCAAGCTCTCGCCCTGGGTCAAGGACGCGCACGTCGCGCCAACCCCGGTCAAGGCGCCCCCGCGCCGCCACTCCAAGCCACGGGTGTCGACCAACGGGGATGCCGGGCCGCCCCGCAAGCTGATCATCTCCGGTGGCCGTGCGGCCGGCCTGGAGCCGTCGGACATCGTCCACGCCATCACTGCCGCCACGGGGCTCGACGGCGAGGCGGTCTCCAACGTGCGGGTGCTGGAGCGCTTCGCGTTCGTCGAGGTGCCCGAGGGCGAGGCGAGCCGGGTGGTCGAACTCACCGGCGGGACCGAGGTGCGCGGGCACACGCTGCGGATCGAGTCGGCCAGGACCTGAGCCCTCACCGCGCGGCCGTCGTTGCCGCGCGGTCTGCCAGTTGAGGTCGCGTCAGCCGTCAGCCGCGCGTCGACTCGGCGTCAGATTCACGTCAGCTGTCTGACCGTCCGCGCGACTTCGGGCCGCGCGACCGTGTTGTGGTCTCTGACAGCCCGCGCAAAGCGGGTCCGCTCCAACCCTCGGAGGTGACGCGATGCGTCTGCAATCGCTCTTCCGCCGCCGTCCCTCGGCGTCGCTGGTCGTCTCGTTCCTCGCACTATTCGTCGCCCTGGGCGGCGCCGGCTATGCGGCCACACAACTGCCCTCCAACAGCGTCGGCACCGCACAGCTCCAGGACGCTTCGGTGACCAACCACAAGCTCCTCAACGGATCGGTCGGGAACTTCAAACTGCAGTTCGCCTCGGTAGGTCCGCGCAAGCTGCAGAACGCGGCGGTCGGCAAGAACCAGATCAACGCGAACGAGGTGCAGGCCCGGGTGACCGGCACCTGCGCCACCGGCTCGATCAGCTCGATCAGCTCTACCGGCACTGTCCAGTGCGGCTCCACGCCGGCCCAGGAGTTCGGGACCAGCTCGTCGACGACCACCCTCGGAGTCGGCTCGACGCCGATCGCCAGCAAGCCGCTCCCCGCGGGTTCGCCGTTCCTCGTGCTCGCCTACCCTCACGTTCAGATCAATGGTGCGACCGGAAGCCAGGTGCAGGTCGACTGCACGCTGACCGTCAACGGCGCGTCACTGACCCGCAGCTTGATCGTTGACAAGGGCACCACCACGCAGGCCGGGACGATCCCGTTGGTGATACCCGCTCCGGCCACGACCAGCGCCGGCAGCGCGTCCGTCAGCTGCAACCACACCGCCTCGAGCGGCACGCCCTCGATCGACGTCGCGACCACGATCAACGCGCTGCAGACCGCCAGCAACGGCTAGCGGTGACTCTATCCGCGGTCCGGGCGGCGACGAGTCGCCCGGATCGCGGGTAGTGTCAGGGGCATGAGCACAGCCAACATGAATACGACCCACGGCACGATCGCGCTCGAGCTGTTCGACGACGACGCGCCCAAGACGGTCTCCAACTTCCGCAAGCTCGCCAGCGAGCAGTTCTACGACGGGATCATCTTCCATCGGGTGATTCCTGACTTCATGATCCAGGGCGGATGCCCTCAGGGCACCGGCACCGGTGGCCCGGGCTACACGTTCGAGGATGAGTTCAACGAACACAAGGTCGTCCGCGGCGCCCTGGCGATGGCCAACGCGGGGCCCAACACCAACGGCTCGCAGTTCTTCTTCGTCACCGCCGACAGCGCCCCCTGGTTGGACGGCAAGCACACGGTGTTCGGGCAGGTGACTGCCGGGATGGATGCCGTGGACGCGATCGAGGAAGTTCCCACCGGCGCCCAGGACCGGCCCGTGGACCCGCCGAAGATCGAGTCGATCGAGTTGGATCCGAGCTAGCCATGGCCGGCGTCGAGCAGACTTCGGCCGGTTCGGTCGACTCGGCGGCGACGATCGCCGTTGAGAACCCGGCGACCGGTGAGCAGATCACCACGGTTCCGGTGCTGTCGGCGGCGGACCTGGAGGTGATGACGCGCCGGGCCCGGGCGGCCCAGCCCGGCTGGGAGGTGCTGGGATTCGATCGGCGCGCGCGTGTGTTGCGCCGGGCGCAGAAGTGGATGCTCGACAACCCCGACCGGGTGATCGACACGGTCGTCTCGGAAACCGGGAAGACCCACGAGGACGCGCAACTGGCCGATTTCGGCTATACGATGACCGCCCTGGGCTTCTGGGCCAAGCAGGCGGCGGGATATCTCGCCGACGAACGCGTTCCGTCCTGGAACAATCCCCTGGCGGTGGGCAAGAAGCTGATCATCCGCTACGCGCCCGTCGGCCTGGTCGGCGTGATCGGGCCGTGGAACTATCCGATCGCCAACTCGTTCGGCGACTGCATCCCCGCGCTGGCGGCCGGCAACAGCGTGATCCTCAAGCCCAGCGAGGTCACGCCGCTCAGCTCGCTGCTGATGGCCGAGATGATGCGCGAGTGCGGCCTGCCCGAGCACGTCTTCCAGGTCGCCACCGGCGATGGGGCGACCGGTGCGGCGCTGATCGAACAGGTCGACTGCGTGATGTTCACCGGCTCGACCAAGACCGGCAAGGCCGTGATGAAGGCGGCGGCCGAGGCGCTGGTGCCGTGCTACCTGGAGCTCGGCGGCAAGGACCCGATGATCGTTTGTGCCGACGCCAACGTCGACCGGGCGGCCAACGCCGCGGCTTTCTACTCGATGAACAACGCCGGCCAGGTCTGCATCTCCATTGAGCGCTGCTACGTGGAGGCGCCCATCTACGACGAATTCGTCCGCAAGGTGACCGACAACGTCCTCAAGCTGCGCCAGGGCGCGCCCCAGGGTGTCGGGACTGTCGAGGTCGGTGCGGTGATCTTCCCGCCGCAGCTGGAGATCGTGGCCGACCACGTGCGCGACGCGGTGGAGAAGGGCGCCAAGGTCCTGACCGGCGG
>CABEDJ010000687.1_pt1 | contig 12783 bp, 9 predicted proteins | sample 3422951 | NCBI WGS metagenome assembly CABEDJ01 (sample SAMEA5534329, study PRJEB31848) | metagenome | biome: tundra; feature: field; material: soil | place: USA | collected 2013-05 | depth 0.15 m | reverse complement strand
GCTCAACCGGCAGCGGGACCGGGACCGGCAGCGGAGGCAGCGGCTCGGCCGGGGGGACCGGAAGCGGCGGCGGCGGCGGCTGACGCGCTCGGCGCGCGTATCAGCTGACGCGGTAGCCGAACGCGTCCAACCGGGAATAGGCGGCGGTCAACGCGCTCGCGGCACGCGTCAGGGACGCCTGGGCTGCGCTGTAGTCCGTCGCATCCTGCAATGAGGCAGCCCGTCCGAGCGCCCGGTACGCCGTGTCGTTTAGCTTCAGCGCGGCCACGACCGCTGTGTTGGCGGCGCTGGCCGGTCCAGCGGTCAGGTGCGAGAGGGCCGTGGCGGCCTGGGCATGCGCACCGGCCAGGGCGTAGTCGGCCTGGGCTTGGGCCTTGGCCGTCGGCGCTGAACGCAGGCGCGAGCCGATCTTGCTGACGTTGCCGTTCAGCCCCTGGATCGCCAGATTGAGGGCCGAGGCGTAGGCCGGGATCGGACCCGGCGGCAGCGCCTTCCCAGAAGTCAGTGCAAGCGTCCCGAGCGACCGCTCACAGCTGCTGGTGAAGCTGGTGCTCGGCTGCGGGGCGATGCAGACGCCGAGCACCGTGCCGATCGTGGTCGACATCGCATACACCGACTCGGAGCCGTGCTCGCCGCGCGGGGTCAGATTCAGATACCGGTAGAACTGCGCCCCACCGAGGGTGACCGTCTGCGGCGTGGGCACCGACGGAAGCGACGCGAGCAACGGGCGCGGCAGGAGCTGGGGATCGGCAATCACGCTCCGCCCGATCGTGAGCATCTCACCGCCTGACCGGGAAGGCGCCCAGGCGATTGCATCCTGAAGGCCCAGCCGGGCGGCGACTGGGGACTTTGCCGGCCGCCAGCCGGTGGCAAACGAGAGCCGGAGTGGTCCGCTCGAGGCTTGACGGTTCAAGGCCGGGGACCCATGACCGCCGTTCCCGCTGTGGGCGACGGTGAAGCCGAGCGCCGCCGCCGCCAGGATGACGGCCGCCGCCAGCATCAGGACAAGTGCGGACCCGCCGAGCGGGAGCACGCGCGATGCCCGGCCGGAAATCGAACCGTGCGGGTACGCGACCCGCCGGCGAGGTCGTGATGGCCGGCGGTCATGTTCGTCTAACCACCGGCGAAGTCGTGATCGCGGGCCCTCATACTCGTCGACCCGCCGACGAAGTCGTGATGGTGGACGTTGATAGAAGTCGTCGTCCTCCGGCTCCGGTCTGAGTAGGACCGGGCCGTACCGCTCGCCGATCACCCTCAGGACCCACGCTTCGCGCCAGCGGCTGTAGCGAAACAGCGGCGACAGCGCCGCGAGCACCCAGGAAGGGACCTCGTGACGCGCGCGAGGAACAGTGCGGCGTGGCTCGATTTTCACCCGGGCGGATCATAGGTGCTGACAGACCTCGCCGCAGGCCTGGATGATCTGATCCCCCGGCGTCAGCGAGGCATTGCCGGGGGCGCCGGCAGGATCACCGCCGAGGGATGTCGCTCGCCTCGCAGCAGCTCGATGTCCACCGGCGCCAGCACGGTGGCGGTCGCCGGGTCCTCGCCGGTGCCGGGGTTGCGCGCATAGCGCGGATAGGCGCCCGCGGAGACCTGCAGCCGGATCCGGTGGCCGGCGGCAAAGCGGTGGGCGGTCGGCCACAGCTCGATCAGCACGTGCCAGATGCCGTCGTCGTCGCGCTCAAAGCGCTCGGAGCTGACGTTGACCAGCGCATCGCAGACGTTCCAGGAGGCGCCCGCCAGATCCACGTCGCAGACCCGCGCGAACACGTCGAAGAACTGCGAGCTGGCCGCCAGCCAGAGCTCGACGGCGACCGGACCGATCGCCTCAAACACCTCCGGCAGGCCCGCCGTGGTGTAGCTCAGCACGTCGGGGCGCGACTCCAGCGGGCGGTTGTCCACGACGGGGCTGCGCTCCAGCAGGGTCGGCCCCCCCAGCGACGGAGTCGGGTCGGCAGGATCGTAGGTGTAGCGGTCACCCGCGGCCGACGCTCCCCGTGGTACGTCCTCGTCCAGTCCTCCGCCCTCGACGAGCCATAACCGCCGCTGTCCGGTGTCCGGCGGCGGCCAGCTCGGTAGCTCGCGCCAGCCTCCGCCCGACCGCTCGCCGGTTACGAAGATCCGGACCCTGGCGGGCCGCAGGAGCCGATCATCGCCGAGCAGGTGGGCCCGCAGCCACGCCAGCCCCTCCCGGTCGCCGGCTCGCACCAGACCTGGGGCCGTATGCGTCCACGGGCCCACGATCAGCTGGACGTCGCGGCCGGCGGCCTGCAGGGCGCCGAAATCGCGCAGCATCCAGGGCAGCATGATGTCGTGCCATCCGCCCACGAACTGAACCGGGGCGGTCACGTTGGAGACGTCGGCGGCGAAGTCGCGCGCCGCCCAGTAGGGATCCCCGGGCAGACGGTTGACCAGCGCCGCCTGAAACCACGCCACCTCACCGCCGGTGGCGCGCCGGTCGAACTCGGCCAGCGGCAACTCGGAGAACAGGGCCGGCAACCGCCGCAGGGCGCGAGCGATCGCCACTGCGCCGAAGCGGCTCTCCTGCGCCGAGACGAGCACCAGCCAGGACGCGATCGTCTCCAGCGCCAGGCTGCCGCCGGCGTAGGTCTGGCCGTAGAACTCCGACGCGCTCACCTGGATCGCCAAAGCGGCGAGATCTTCGCCGCCGGCACCGGCGACCGCCCACTGAACGAAGCCGAGATAACTCGGCCCGATCATGCCGATCCGGTCTGCGTGCCACGGCTGGCGGCGGATCCAGCGCAGCGTGGCCAGGCCGTCCGCGCGTTCGTCAAACGGACTGAAGGTGCCCTCCGAGCCGAACGTCCCGCGCACGCTCTGGACTGCAACCTGCAGTCCGCGCTCGGCCATCAGACGCCCGAACAGCAGGCCCACCAGCTGACGGCGGCCATAGGGGGAGCGGACCAGCACGGTCGGCTGCCGGGTGTGGCGTGTCCGGCGAGCGACCCACCGGTCGGCCAGCAGCACGGCGCCGTCGTCCATCGTGACCGGTAGATCGCGCTCGCACACGACATCCCGGCTTTCCGCGCGGGGCAGGCGCATGCGCCGCGCGAGGATCTCGCTGGCCAGGGTCAAACGCTCGAGCCTTGGCCCCAGGCGCGGCGGATGCTCAACCCCAGACCTCCTGGGCCACCTCGACGATCAGCTCCAGCTTGGCCCGCTGGTCGTCGATCGTCAGTTTGTTGCCCTCCTCGGTGGAGGAGAAGCCGCATTGCGGCGACAGGCACAGCTGCTCGATGGCGACGAACTGAGTTGCCTCCTCGATCCGCCGCTTGAGCATGTCCTTGTCCTCCAGCGCGGCCCGCTTGGTGGTCACCAGGCCGAGGACCACCAGCTTGCCCGCAGGCACGAGGCGCAGGGGCTCGAACGTGCCCGAGCGTTCGTCGTCGAACTCCAGGAAGTACCCGTTGACCTGCAGGTCGCCGAACAGCGCCTCGGCCACGAAGTCATAGCCGCCCTCGGCCGCCCACATCGATTGGTTGTTGCCCCGGCACAGGTGGGTGGTGATCACGAGGTCGTCGGGGCGTCCGGAGATCGCCCGGTTGATGTTGGCGATGTACTGCTCGTGCAGGTGGTCGGGATCGCCGCCGATCTGCTCGATGTGCGCCCGCTGCGCGGGATCGTTGATGTAGGCCAGGCTGGTGTCGTCGAGCTGGAGGTAGCGACACCCGAGCTCGTAGACCCCGCGCATCTGGGCGTTGTAGGCGCCGCTCAGGTCCTCCCAGAAGGCGTCCATCTCCGGATAGATGTTCTCGTCGATCGAGGAGTTGCCGCCTCGGTAGTGGACCATGCTGGGCGAGGGAATCGTCAGCTTGGGCGTCTGTCCTTCGTCGGCGTTGTCGCGCAGGAACTCAAACGCCTCGGCAAAGATCGTCTGCGGCAGCGAGATCTTGTCGGCCACCTCCATCGCCGGCGGCGCGTAGTCGTACTCGCCCTCGGCGTTGCGGAACTGGACGTGGATGCTCTCGCCCTGCACCTGGCGAACTCCGCCGAGCGAGTAGATGAAGTCCATGTGCCAGGAGGTGCGGCGAAACTCGCCATCGGTGACGGTCTGCAGCCCGGCGGCGCGTTGCAGCTCGATCACGCCTCTGATCGCTTCATCCTCGGCGCCACGCAGGGCGGACGCGTCGATGCGCCCGGCCTTGAACTCGGCGCGGGCGTGCTGCACCTCGGCGGGACGCAGCAGGCTGCCGACATGGTCGGCGCGAAAGGGTGGCTCGGTACGCAGTGACATGGTTCTCTCCGGGATCGTTTACGTCGTGGGGTGCGGCGCCCAGATCAGCCTACGCTCACAGCTCACGCACCACGCGGCACGGATTGCCTACGGCAAGGTGACCCGCGGGCAGGTCCTGGGTGACCACGCTCCCGGCTCCCACGACGGTGGCGGCGCCGACGGTAACTCCTGGACAGACGATCACCCCGGTGGCCAGCCACGCCCGATCGCCAATCTCGATTGCCGCGGCACTCTCGATCAGGGTCCCGCGTTGCGCCGGATCCAACGGGTGGGTCGGCGTGACGAGCTGCACTCCGGGCCCGATCTGGACGTCGTCGCCGATCCGCACGGGTGCGGAGTCCAGGATCACCGCGCCGAAGTTGATGAATGTACGCGCGCCGACGGAGATCTGGTAGCCGTAATCGCAGTGAAACGGCGACAGGATCTCGGCCTGGTCGCCCAGCGCCCCCAGCAGATCGGCCAGGATCTGTCGGCGCAGCGGCGGCTCGGCGACGCTGGTGGCGTTCAGCCGCTCGGTCAGCAGGCCGGCCCGGCAGCGGTCGGCCAGCAGCTCGGGGTCATCGGCGAAGTATGCCTCGCCGGTGAGCATGCGTTGCTTTTGCGACGGCATCGCCGCCATGCTGACAGCTACCCACCGGCGACCGCCCACACGGGCCCTCATCGTCCGTTGACGCGCCTGACCTGCATCTGATATATCACAGCTAATGGCTGCCAACTCAGAATCCAGGCTGCCCGCGAGCCAGCAGGTCGTGATCATCGGCGCGGGAATCGTCGGCAACAGCATCGCCTATCACCTGACCCAGCTCGGCGAGACCGAGATCGCCCTGCTCGACAAGGGCCCGCTGCCCAATCCCGGCGGCTCGACCGGACACGCATCCAATTTCATCTTCCCGGTCGACCACTCCAAGGAGATGACCGCCCTGACGCTGGAGAGCATGCGCCAGTACAAGGATTTGGGGGTGTTCACCGAGTGCGGAGGGATCGAGGTCGCTCGCACCGAGGAGCGGATGCAGGAGCTCACGCGGCGCGTCGTCTCGGCGCGGACCTGGGGGATCGAGCCGGTCTCGCTGCTGACCCCGCAGGAGATCAAGGAGCTGGTTCCGTTCATCAACGAGGAACTGCTGCTGGGCGGCTTCTACACACCCGGAGCGGGGGTCGTGGATTCGCTGCGGGCGGCCACGATCATGCGCGAGCGGGCGGTCGAGGCGGGGATGACCGTCTCGGCCAACACCGAGGTGCTGGGAATCGACGTCGAGCACGGCCGCGTCCAGCGGGTGCGGACCACGCGTGGAGACATCGAGGCCGAACGCGTGGTGATCGCCTGCGGCTGCTGGAGCCCGCGGATCGCGCGGATGGCGGGCGCGCAGATCCCGCTCACGCCCGCGGTGCACCAGATGATCGACATCGGCCCGGCGCCGCGCTTCGCCGACGCCAAGGGGATGATCGAGTTCCCAATCGTGCGTGACATGGACACCAACATGTACGAGCGCCAGGAGGGCACGGGGCTGGAGATCGGCTCCTACGCCCACCGTCCGATCATGATGAACGCCGACGACATCCCGTCGATTGAGGAGTCGCCGCTGACGCCGACCGAGCTGCCGTTCACCCAGCAGGACTTCGAGCTGCAGATGGAACAGGCGCTGGAGCTGATGCCGGAAATCGTCGGCGACGAGAACGTCGGGGTCAAGTACGCCATCAACGGCCTGCTGTCGGTGACCCTGGACGGCCTGCCGCTGATCGGCGAGACCCCGGAGGTCAAGGGTCTGTGGTCGGCGGCGGCGATCTGGATCAAGGAGGGCCCGGGCGCCGGCAAGACGGTCGCCGAGCTGATGGTCCACGGCGAGGCCGAGATCGACGTCTACGAGTCCAACATCGCGCGCGCCTACCCGCATCAGAAGACCCGGACCCATGTCCAGGCCCGGGCCGCCGAGGGCTTCAACAAGATGTACGGCATCATTCACCCCTCCGAGCAGTGGGAGTCCGACCGCCGCGTCAAGCTGTCGCCCTTCTACGAGCGCGAGCAGGAGCACCAGGCGGTCTTCTACGAGGCGGCCGGCTGGGAGCGCCCGCAGTGGTATGAGTCAAACGCGCCGCTGCTGGAGGAGTACGGCGACCGCATCAACCGGCGCGAGTCCGAATGGGAGGCGCGCTGGTGGTCGCCGATCATCAACGCCGAGCACCTGGCCATGCGCGACCGAGCGGGCTACACGGACCTGACCGCATTCGCGATCTTCGACGTCACCGGGCCGGGCGCGATTGAAGCCGTCCAGCGTGTGGCCATGCGGCAGATGGACGTGCCCGTCGGCCGCGTCGTCTACACGCCGGTGCTGCTGCCCGCCGGCGGCTTCAAAGCCGATCTGACGATCATGCGGATCGACGACGAGGTCTTCCGGGTCGTGACCGGGGGCGCGTGGGGGATGTCTGACCTGAAGTGGTTCAAGGACCGTCTGCCGGCCGATGGCTCGGGTGGGCGGGTCCAAATCCATGACCAGACCAACTCGTGGTGCACGCTGGGGCTGTGGGGCCCGCGCGCGCGCGACATCCTGTCGAGCGTAACCAGCGACGATGTCTCCAACGACGGCTTTGCCTTCGCGCGTTGGAAGACGCTCGAGGTGGGGCCGCTGCAGGTGATCGCCTCGCGCATCTCCTACGTCGGTGATCTGGGCTGGGAGCTCTACGTGCCGATCGAGCAGGGCGCGCGGCTGTGGGACATCGTCGCCGAGGCGGGCCTCCCGCACGGGGCCGTCCCGATCGGCGCCGGCGTGTATGGGACCACGGGACGACTGGAGAAGTGCTACCGCGCCTATGGCGCCGAGCTGGAGGGTGAGTACAACGTCGTCGAGGCCGGGATGGCCTGGGGAAAGGTCAAGGATCAGGATTTCATCGGCAAGTCGGCGCACGTTGCCCAGCGTGAATCCGAGCCTGCGGCGAAGATGTGCACCCTGACCGTCGATGACCACAGATCCGAGTCAGGCGTCAAGCGCTACATGCTCGGCGGCGAACCGATCCTGACGCCCGACGGCGAGCCCATCGCCGATGCCAAGGGCCGCCGCTCGTTCGTCACCAGCGCCGGGGCGGGCCCTTCGATCGGCAAGCACATCCTGATGAGCTACCTACCGCCCGAGCACGCGGTGGCGGGTGAGCAGCTGAGCGTCGAGTACATGGGCGAGCGCTATCCAGTGACCGTGGCGGTGGCCGATTCCACGCCGGTGTTCGACCCCGACAACTCCCGCGTCCGCTCCTAGTGGTGCAGTTGCCATGAACGTGCTGGTGTGCGTCAAGCGGGTTCCGCTGACCGGGGGGAAGATCACGCTGACCGACGACGAGCGGGCGATCCAGACGCGCCATCTCGGCTTCACGATCAGCCCGCATGAGGAGTGCGGCGCCGAGGAGGCGATCCGGCTGGTCGAGCAGCACGGCGGCGCGTCGACGGTGCTCACGCTCGGGCCGCCCGAGGCTGAGGAGCAGCTGCGCGACATGATGGCGATCGGCGTGGAGCGCGGCATCCACCTGGTCACCGACGGCAGTGAATGGGACCCTCAGGCGACCGCCGCGGCGATCGTCGACGCGATCAGGGCCGACGAGCAGAGCCACGATCTGATCCTGTTCGGCAACGAGTCGGCCGACGCCGGCAACTACCAGGTGGCGATTCGCGTGGCCCACACACTCGGGTTGCCGTGCGTTACCGGGGTGAAGGCAATCGAGCTGCAGCATGGCCGGCTGCGCTGCGAGCAGGAGGTCGCCGGTGGCCGGGACGTCTACCTGGTGCCGACGCCCGCCGTGGTGACGGTCAAGGAGGGACTGAACCTGCCGCGCTACCCGTCGGTGCCCGGACGTCTGCGGGCCAAGCGCAAGCCGGTCGCTGCCTCCACGCCGACCCCCTCAGATCCACGGTTGGCGATGATCAAGCTGGTCCTCCCGGAGACCTCCGGCAAGCAGGCGGAGATCCTCGGCCGCGGTCCCGAGGCTGCTCCCGCCGTCGCCGGGGTGCTGAAGGACCTGGGGCTGGTATGACGGTCCTGGCATTCATCGAGAGCCCCGGCGATGAGCTGTCCCAGCAGGCGGTGACGTTCGCGCGCGGGCTCGGCGACGAGGTTTCGGCGGTAAGGATCGACAGCGGTCAGGCCTACGCGCCCGGCGCCTGGGCTCAGACGCTCGTCGAGCTGATCGGACAGCGCTCGCCCTCGGCGGTGGTGGCGCCCGGCAGCGATCGGGGCAACGAAGTGCTGGCTCACGTGGCGGCCAAGCTCGACCAGCCGATGGCCGCCAACTGCGTGTCGGTGACGCCGGGCGAGCCCGCGTCGGTACTGCGCGTCCGCTGGGGCGGCAGCCTGCTGGAGGAGGCCCGGCTGCAGGGCTCGCCGCGGCTGCTCACGGCGGCGCCGCACGCCGTAGCGGCCGGGGCCATCGGCGACGTCGAGGTCGTGCCGCTGGCCGCCGGGCTGTCGGACCTCGACCAGCTCGTCCGGGTGTCCGAGCGCGTGGAGGCGTCAACCGGCGGCGTGTCGCTGAGCGACGCCGACGTGGTCGTGTCTGGTGGCCGCGGCGTCGGCTCGGCGGAGGGCTTCTCGGTGATCGAAGAGCTCGCCGAGCTGCTGGGCGGCGCGGTCGGCTGCTCGCGCGCGGTGACCAGCGCCGGGTGGCGGCCACACACCGATCAGGTGGGGCAAACCGGCACCAAAGTCTCACCGGAGATCTACATCGCCTGCGGGATCAGCGGCGCCACCCAGCACATGGCCGGGTGCAAGGGCGCCAAGCGGCTACTCGCCATCAATCCCGATGGCGAGGCTTCGATCTTCGCCAGCGCCGACTACGCGGTGATCGGCGACCTGCACGAGGTCGTGCCGGCGATCTCGGCGGAGATCAGAAGGGCCCGAGGGACATAGGGGTCGTGGTCGCCGCCGCCGTGCTCGCCGCGCTGCTGGCGACGAGCGCGACCTTGTTCGCGGTCAGGGTGAGCTTCCTGCTCGCGCTCGTGCGTTCCGCGGCTCCGGTGAGACGCTCGGGAGACGTCCCGCGGCGGGTGCGCAACGAGGCGACGATCGTGCTCGGTCAGCGCAAGCTGCTGCAGCGCATCGGCCCGGGACTGATCCACGCGTTCATCTTCTGGGGCTTCCTCGTCCTTACCCCGACGATCATCATCGCGATGATCGGGGTGGTCGACAAGCATGCGACCTTCCCGTGGCTCGGCGATCAGGGCTGGTTCGCGTTCCTGGCCGACCTGTTCGCCGTGCTGGTGCTGATCGGAGTGGTGGCGGCGGCGTGGATCCGCAAGGTCCAGCGTCCCGAGCGCTTCAGGGGCAGCCACGTCGGCGAGGCCGACCTGATTTTGGCGCTGATCGCGACGATCGCCACCACGCTGCTGCTGTGGCACGCAACGCGGATCGCGCTCGGGCTCAACGAGTGGCCGGCGTCCTCGGCTCCGGTAACGGACCTGCTCTCGCACCTGTTCGCCCGGGACGGGCTAACGCGCGCGCTCGAGCGCGTGTTCGTGTGGGCGCACGTGGTCACGATTCTCGGATTCCTGGCCTACCTTCCGCGCTCTAAGCACCTGCACATAGCGTCCGCGGCATTCAACGTCTGGTTCGGGCGCACCGGGCCGGGCGGACGGCTGGAGCCGCTTCGCTTCGACGACACCGACGTTCCCGAGGAGGACATCCGCTTCGGCGCCGGCACGGCCGCAGACCTGACCTGGAAGCAGATGCTCGACACGTTCTCGTGCACCGAATGCGGGCGCTGCCAGGATGCCTGCCCGGCATTCACGACAGGCAAGATGCTGTCGCCCAAGCTGCTGATCATGGGACTGCGCGACCAGGTTTTCGCCGACGGCGGCACACTCGTCCGCGCGCGCGGGGAGCAGGGCGATGGGCCGGTGGCGCCCGAGCTGGCCTCGCTGGTCCCCAACGCAGTCCCTGAGGAGTCTGTGTGGGATTGCGTCACCTGCGGCGCCTGCGTCCAGGCCTGTCCGGTCTCGATCGAACACGTCGACCACATCGTCGATCTGCGACGTCACCTGGTGATGGTCGAGTCGAGCTTCCCCTCAGAGGCCGAGCCGATGCTGCGCGACGTCGAGCGCGCGTCCAACCCCTGGGGCAAGGCGCAATCGGAGCGGGCTGACTGGGCGGCGCAGCTCGGAGTGCGCATCCTCGAGCCCGGCGATCCGGCGCCAGAGTACCTGTACTGGGTGGGCTGCGCCTCCTCGTTTGACGAGCGCGCGCGGACGACCGCGGAGTCCACGGCCAAGCTGCTCCAGCGGGCCGGGGTGGACTTCGCGATCCTCGGCCCGCGGGAAAGCTGCACGGGCGATCCGGCCCGGAGGATGGGCAACGAGTACGTGTTCCAGGCGTTCGCCGAGCAGAACGTGGCCACGCTCAACGAGGCCGGGGTGACGAAGATCATCGCCAACTGCCCGCATTGCTTCAACACGCTGGGCAATGAGTACCCGGACTTCGGCGGCGACTACGAGGTGATCCACCACACCGAGCTGCTGGCGGGGCTGGTGGCGGAGGGCAAGCTTAAGCCTCGACGCTCGGAAGGGCTGTCGATCACCTACCACGATTCGTGCTACCTGGCCCGCCACAACGACGTCCTGGCGCCACCTCGCGAGCTTGTGGCCGCGGTCGGCGAGCCGGTCGAGATGCGGCGCAGCGGCAAGCAGACCTTTTGCTGCGGCGCCGGCGGCGCGCACATGTGGATGGAGGAGCGGGGCAACGCGATCAATCAGAACCGGGTCAAGGAGGCCGCGGCCACGGGCGCGGGTACGCTCGCGGTCGCGTGCCCGTTCTGCACCGTGATGCTCGGCGACGGCGTGCAGAACAGCGGCGACCAGCTGCGCGTGGTCGATGTGGCGACCCTACTGGCCGAGGCGATCGAGCCCGATTAGCGAGCACCCGGCCGGCTCGCCGCCCAGGCCGGCGTCCGGGACGGTCATGCAGACGCTCCCGCCGCGCTCAGGCGCCCGCGCCGACCAATCGCTCCAGCTGACGCTCGAGCCCGGCGTCGCCCACGACCCGGACCTCCAGCGGCAGCCCGATCCGATCGGCGGCGCGCTGTGCCGCCGCGCGCGTCGCCGGCGTCGGTCGCTGGGCCAGCCAGACCACCCGTGTGTAATGGCGGAAGTACTCGTCGCGCAGCTCCGGATGGCGGTCCAGGCCCAGTTCGCGGACGACCGTGCGCTCGAAGGTGCGCGCCAGGAAGTCGGTCAGGAAGTACGTGCCAGGCTCCTCGGCGAGCGCGTCGGCCACCTCCTCGCGGGCGAAGATGTCATAGCAGTGCTCGGCGTCGATCCGCTGCGCCGTGCCCGGCGCCAGCACCGCATCGAGCGCGCCATAGGTGCCGCAGTCGCCGTAGGCCACCGCGACGCTGTGATAGCCGCGCGCCAGCCCCGCCAGCTCCTCGGCCACCGCCGGGGCGATCCGCTGCGGGCGGTTGTGCAGCAGCGCCGGCACGGGATGGACGTCGACGGGCCAGCCGCGCCGGCGGGCGATCCGGCGCACGTCGGCGGCCAGCGCCCCGCAGGTCACGACCGCCACACGCCGTGGCACCGTGCTGGGCTCCGCCACCGCGCTCGGTTGCGAGGTCGCACTCATCCCGGGAACGCGAGCTGGTCGATGAACAGGTCGTTGAAGTCGGCCCGTCCGGAGAGCTCGACGTACTGCACCTCACGCAGGATCGACTCGGCCTCGGCGCGCTCGCGCAGCGACAGCGCGGCGATCTTGGCCCCCTCGCCGGCGACGTTTCCGGCTGAGATGATCCGGGGCAGGGCCAGCCTGGGCACCAGCCCGATCCGGATTGCGCTGAGCGGCGTCAGATAGGCGCCGAAGCTGCCGGCCAGCAGCACCTGGGTGATCTCGCCGGCGTCGACTCCCAGCTCGCGCAGCAGGATGTGCCAGCCGGTGGCGATCGAGGCCTTGGCGAACTGCAGCTCGCGCACGTCGCGCTGGGACAGGTAGACCGACTCGGCGGGATCCTCGCCGCGCCAGTGCAGGACGAACACGCGCTCCTGGCCGATCTTGGTCAGCCGCTGGGCCAGCGCGGGGTGGCGCTCGGCGGCGTCCTCGTCGGGGATGAAGCGTCCGGAGTGATCGAGCAGGCCGCTCTGGACCAGCTCGGCGACGGCGTCGACCAGGCCAGAGCCGCACATGCCGACGGGGTCGACGTCGCCGATCACCTCCAGCGAGAGCCCGTCCTTGGTGACCTTGACCCCCTCGATCGCGCCCTCGGCGGCGCGCATCCCGCAGCGGATCTGGGCCGCCTCAAATGCCGGCCCAGCCGGGGCGGCCGTCGCCAGCACCCGCTCGGAGGACCCGAGGGCGATCTCGCTGTTGGTCCCGACGTCGATGAACAGGCGCAGGCGGCGGTCCCGGGTCAGGCCGGTCGCCAGCATCCCCGCGACGATATCGCCGCCGACGTAGGCCCCCAGCGAGGGAAACACGAACGCCGGCGCGCGGGGATGGACCTCGACGCCGAAGTCGCTGGCCCGGGCCGGGGGGAAGCTGTGGGTGGAGACCACGAATGGGGCCATCGAC